>ERZ827108.103-NODE-103-length-137584-cov-6.870740_pt1 | contig 137584 bp, 146 predicted proteins | sample MGYA00519921_ERZ827108 | MGnify/ENA primary metagenome ERZ827108 (study PRJEB31778, sample SAMEA3449258) | human gut metagenome | biome: human gut; feature: human-associated habitat; material: faeces | place: United Kingdom | collected 2010/2012 ... | reverse complement strand
GCACCTGAAGAAGGTCGCCGCCGGCGAGATCGTCAACAGCCCGCGCGAGTACTAGGAACAGAGGAGATACGAACATGGCAGAGGAGACCTTCTCCCCCAAGAACATCATCGTCACGGGCGGCTGCGGCTTCATCGGCAGCAACTTCGTGCACTACGTGGTCAACAACCATCCCGGGGTGCACATCACCGTCCTGGACAAGCTGACCTACGCCGGCAACCCCGAGAACATCGCCGGGCTGCCGTCGGACCGCGTCGAGCTCGTCGTGGGCGACATCTGCGACGCCGGGCTGCTGGACCGCATCGTCCCGGGCCACGACGCCATCGTGCACTACGCCGCAGAGAGCCACAACGACAACTCCATCGCCGACCCGGAGCCGTTCCTGCGCACCAACGTCGAGGGCACCTTCCGCCTGCTGGAGGCCGTCCGCAAGCACGGCGTCCGCTACCACCACGTCTCCACGGACGAGGTCTACGGCGACCTGGCGCTCGACGACCCCGCCAAGTTCACCGAGGAGACGCCGTACCACCCGTCCTCGCCGTACTCGAGCACCAAGGCGAGCTCCGACATGCTCGTGCGCGCCTGGACCCGCACCTACGGCCTGCGCACCACGATCTCCAACTGCTCCAACAACTACGGCCCCTACCAGCACGTGGAGAAGTTCATCCCCAGGCAGATCACGAACATCATCGACGGCGTCCGCCCCAAGCTCTACGGCCGCGGTGAGAACGTCCGCGACTGGATCCACACCGAGGACCACTCCTCGGCCGTCTGGGACATCCTCACCAAGGGCCGCATGGGGGAGACCTACCTCATCGGGGCCAATGGCGAGAAGAACAACATCACGGTCCTGCGCATGATCCTGGAGGCCATGGGACGCGACCCCGAGGACTTCGACTGGGTCGCCGACCGCCCCGGCCACGACCGCCGCTACGCCATCGACTCCACCAAGCTCCAGCGCGAGCTGGGCTGGAGGCCGGCCCACACCGACTTCGCCGAGGGGCTCAAGGCCACCATCGACTGGTACGTGGAGAACGAGTCCTGGTGGCGCCCGGCCAAGGAGGCCACCGAGGCCCGCTACCGCGCCCAGGGGCAGTAGGAGTGGAGAGAGACATGGCAGACATCGCATTCGAGAAGGACCTCTCCGTCGCCGAGACCGGCATCGGGGGCCTCAAGGTCGTCGACCTCGCCGTCCACGGCGACTCGCGCGGCTGGTTCAAGGAGAACTGGCAGCGCGCCAAGATGTGCGCGCTCGGCATCCCGGACCTCCGCGTCGTCCAGAACAACGTCTCCTACAACGAGAAGAGGGGCGTCACCCGCGGCATCCACGCCGAGCCCTGGGACAAGTTCATCTCCGTGGCCCGCGGCAGCGTCTTCGGCGCCTGGGTGGACCTTCGCGAGGGCAGTGCCACCTACGGGAAGGTCTACACGACCGTTCTGGATCCCAGCAAGGCCATCTACGTCCCGCGCGGCGTGGGCAACTCCTTCCAGGCCCTTGAGGACGGCACCGCCTACACCTACCTGGTGGACGCCCACTGGTCCCTTGAGCTGAAGAGGACCTACACCTTCGTGAACCTCGCCGACCCCGACCTCGCCATCGAGTGGCCCATCCCGTTGGATCAGGCCACCGTCTCCGAGGCGGACAAAAACCACCCGATGCTCAAGGACGTCGTCCCCATGGCGCCCAGGCGCACCCTCGTCACCGGCTGCAACGGCCAGCTGGGTTATGCGGTCCGCGCGCTCGCCGAGGAGCGCGGCCTCGCTAAGGACTTCGACTTCTGCGACATCGACACCTTCGACATGTCCGACCCGGAGGCCTATTCGCAGTACGACTGGTCGCTCTACGGCACCGTCATCAACTGCGGCGCCTACACCGCGGTGGACAGGGCGGAGACCCCCGAGGGCCGCGTGACCGCCTGGAAGGCCAACGCGACCGGGCCGGCCCTCCTCGCCCGCACCTGCGCCGAGCACGGGATCACGCTCGTGCACGTGTCCAGCGACTACGTCTTCGACGGCACCGCCGAGGTGCATGACGAGGACGAGCCCCTCAGCCCGCTGTCCGTCTACGGCCAGACCAAGGCCGCCGGCGACATCGCCGTGGCCGGGTGCCCGCGCCACTACATCATGCGCTCCAGCTGGGTCATCGGCGAGGGCCACAACTTCGTCAAGACCATGAAGGGCCTTTCCGACCGCGTAGCCGACCCGGAGGACAAGCTCACGCAGGTCACGGTCGTGGACGACCAGCTGGGCCGCCTGACCTTCACGCGCGACATGGCCGAGGCCATCTTCCACGTGCTGGGGACGCACGCCCCCTACGGCACCTATAACTGCACGGGCTCCGGCGCCGTCAAGTCCTGGGCCGACATCGCCCGCGCCGTCTTCGAGGCCGCCAACGGCAACGGCGAGAAGGTCGTGCCCGTGAGCACCGCCGACTACTACGCGAGCGCCGCCGGTCCCGTCGCCCCGCGCCCGGTCCACTCCGCGCTCGACCTTTCCAGGCTCGAGTCGGTCGGGTTCCACATGCCCGACTGGGAGGAAGAGCTGGGGGAGTACCTAAAGACGCTCTAGCCGCTATTAACTTTTCGAGAGTAAAAGCCGCCGCTTGTTAACGGCGGCTTTTCTTTTGCCTGGCGTATAGTCCTGCAACAAGGGCGGCGGTCGCCAGACTCACTGCAAGTCCCGCAAGGGCGCCCGGAGTCTTGTAGGTCATCACGATCCTATTCGCGCCTTTCTGTATGTTCAGGGATGACAAACCCTTATCGGTGGCGGGCGTTAGTTCTGCGGCGGTTCCGTTTACCGTTACGTTCCAGCCCTCATCGTACGGAACGCTCAGCAGCAGGTTGCCGTCATCCTTGGCGGTATACTCGCCTTCGATCCTTCCGTCCTCAAAAACCGTCGGAACATATTCACTCGTTTTAAGCTCGTTAATAATCTGCTCGAAAACGTCCAGATTGAGGGCGTAAAAGACCGGCTCATTGTCTTGGGGCATGTCCGTATAGCCCTCTGCGACTCCGATTGACACCGTATGCTGGCTCGGGGCGTCCGATATATCCGCAATCTGGCGGATATTATTGTCGAATCTCCAGGCCTCGTTTTCGATCGTTCGCTGGTCGATGGTAAGGGCGACGGGCCAATAACTGCCGGCGGTCGCATCTTTGTTGATGTAGAGATACCCGATGGAGCTTGCCGGTACAGTAACGCTCCATTGCTTTAAGCTATCGCCATTCTCCGTGCTCGTGGTCTCGATCTTGGTATAGAGCTCGACCTCGTGGCCTAGGATTTTGCTGTAGAGGTCGTTTTGCTTCTCGAAGGGGTTTTCGCTCTTCAGCGTGCTGTTTTTGATATCGCTTGAGGCTGCGACGCCAATGCTGAGCGCATAGGGGTTCTCGTACACCGCGCTTGTGGAGCCGGCCTGATTCGTCTTGGCCGAAACGTATCCCGCAGGCGCGTTCTTGGCGATGGCGTACTTGACTCCCAGTAGGGCATCGACGGCGAGAATGGGCTCGGCATAACGGGTCGAGAATTCGCCGACGCTGCTGTATCCAAGGGAGTTGAGTAATGCAATTGCCTGCGGGCTATTTGCGGATGAGTAGGACGACAGCTGGTTGTACCCAAGCGCTAAGCCCTCGTTGAGGGCAGCGCTATCGGCGCGCGTGGTCGTTCGATCGATACGGTAGAATGACGCAGGATCCTGGGATTGAATGGCTGTGATCGTGTTGGTTGCGGTAGTCACATAGGTGCAGTTGGCATCTTCGGAATAGCCTGCGTACAGTTGGTTCCACATCACATGGGCGTTGATAAACAACTCAATTGCGGTGATTGCCAGGATTGGTAATACGACGGCTGGTCGATATGCATGACGAAATTTGGGCTGGCCCTCGAACACCTGCAACGAATAGCCTGCGGCCCACATCGTAAAGAAGCCCAGCAAAAAGGCTGTGCGTGAATAGAACCCGTTGGGAACGCGCATGCCGCACCAGATGTACTCGAGCGGGCTCAAAACTGAGCTAGCGATCAGGACGGCTGTGACGACGAACGTTGCGATGCGTATCTTGGCCGAAACCTTGCGGTTAAACAGTAGGCTTATTGCAAGTAACATCATGATGACGCCGCAATAGAACTGCGGTGTACTATCGTCGTTCACCCACATGCCGGGGAGAAAGCCCCTGATGAGCGATTTGAGGCTGGTTTTAAGCAGTGGTCCGAGGGCTAGGACGGGGCCGCCCTTGGACATGGCAAGGATGGTCGGCAAAAAGGTCCAAGCGGACAGAAGTAGCCCGAGCACGATGGTGCCTGCGAATCTAAGCGCTCGATCGAGCATGAGATTCCAGCTAAAACCCTGCTCGGCAATGTAATCGACAAATTCGACCAGCACAAAGATGCAGAGGAACAGAATGCTGATATAGGCCGTGTACCAGCAGAACATGACGTTAAGCGCCGTGGCGATGACAAGGCACGCCATGCGCTGCTTACGGATGAGCTCGTAACAACCGTAGGCGCAAACGGGAAGCAGAATCAGACAGTCGATCCAGAGCGGGTTGCGCAGGTTGGTGATGGTCCAGCTGCAAAACGTGAACGAGAGGGAAAGCAGGAATGCGGCGGGCTTGGACAGGTCAAAGCGCTTTTGCACATACCAAGCGCTGCTGATGTGGATGCAGCCCAGTTTGAGCGCGGTTATGACAAATACGAAGAGCGTCAGCTTGTCTGCGGGAAACAGCACGCAGAGCAGGTTGAAGGGGCTGGCGAGGTAGTAGCTATAGAGCCCCCATGTGTTCATGCCGAGTCCCTGTGAGAAGGAATAGCGAAGGTTTGCCTCGCCCAAAAGGACGCGCCGGAACCAAGCAAAGAAGTCGATGTATTGGTATTTGAGATCGTTGGTGAGAAACGAGTTGTCGCCAAAGGGGTAGACATGCCCCGCCGCTGCAAGTGCGACAAAGAGTGCGACGGAAAACGTGAAGCACGCGGCGTAGAACGCCACATTCTTGAGCGTGCTGTTATTGGGCCGTGTCATCAGATTCCTCGTTAGACTCTCGGATAATATAGATGGGGCGGCGCTTGGCCTCCAAGTAGGCTTTTGCCAAGTACTCGCCAATGATTCCCAGACACAGGAGCTGCATGCCGCCAAACAGCGTAATGAGGCAGGCAAGGGAGGGCCATCCGCCTACGGGGTCGCCCCAAACAAGCGTTTTGACCAGGATGACGATAAATCCCAGGATGGCGATGAGACAGAAGACGATACCCGTGAGGGCGGCGAGGGAGAGCGGCGCCGTGGAAAACGCGACGATGCCGTCGATGGAATAGAGGAGCAGCGACCAAAAGCTCCATTTGGTCTCACCGGCCACGCGGTTGACGTTTACGTAGGGGAGCCATTTGGTCTTGAAGCCGACCCAGCCGTAGATGCCCTTGGAGAATCGGTTGTATTCGCCCATCGAGATGATGGCGTTGACCATAGGTCGCTTCATGAGCCTAAAATCGCGTGCTCCGTCGACGATGTCCGCCTTGGAAATGCGGTTGATGATCTTGTAGAACATACGGGCACAGAACGACCTGATGGGAGGCTCGCCTTCGCGGGTAGTCCTGCGTGTGGCGACGTTGTCGTAGTTTTCGGTCTGCAAGATCTCGTACATCTGCGGTAGGAGCGAGGGTGGGTCCTGCATGTCGGCATCCATGGTGGCGACATAGTCGCCCTTTGCGTGCTGGAGTCCGGCGAGTAGTGCCGCCTCCTTGCCAAAGTTACGCGAGAAAGAGTGCCAGTGGATGGCGTATGGATGCGCCGCCGCGGCCTCGGCTTTCATGACGGTGAGCGTTGCGTCTGCCGAGCCATCGTCGATGAGGACGGCCTCAAAGGAGATGCCGGGGTCTTGCTGGGTCATGATGCGAACGACGCCATCGAGCTCTTTGAGAAAGATCGGAAGTGATTCCTGCTCGTTGTAGCACGGCACGGCGATGGAGATGAGCGGCATGGTGGTTTACCTCTCGCTTGGCTTGGAAGTAGGGTGGCCGGGCTGGTCATCGTAGGCGTATTTGCTGTACACGTTGACCTCCCACTGCTTTTTTTCGACCTTTGCTACAGAATCCAAGATGAATCCGGTCGCAAGGCTCAGGCCGCACAGGAACATAAACGAGGCGGCGAGCATGGCGGTGGGGAAGCGCGGGACCAGACCGGTCTGAAAGTACTCGACAACGATGGGCATGCCCAGGGCGAGTCCGATCACCGCAAACAGAAGCGCGACGAGGCTGAAGAACTTCAGCGGGCGGTAGTCCTTGAACAGCGTGCCGATCATTGCAACGACTTTAATGCCGTCGCTCACGGTATTGAGCTTGGACTCGGAACCTTCCGGACGGTCACGGTACTCGATGGGCACATCTTTGATGCGCCAGCGGTGGTCGACGGCGTGGATTGAGAGCTCGGTTTCGATCTGGAAGCCCTCGGAAAGCACAGGGAAGGTTTTAACGAACGGGCGGCTCATGGCGCGGTAGCCGGTCATGACGTCATCGAAGCTGTAGCCATAGATCCACTTGATCATGGCGCGGACCAAATTATTACCAAAGCCGTGGAATGCGCGCTTGTTTTCTTCGGCATAGGTGCCGTTTGAGAGACGATCGCCTACGGTCATGTCAGCTGTGCCGTTAAGGATGGGCTCGCAGAGGGCCTTGGCTGCCTCGGCGGGGTAGGTGTCGTCGCCGTCGACCATCAGGTAGCAATCGGCGTCGATATCGCGAAACATCTGGCGGCACACGTTGCCCTTTCCCTGACGGGGCTCAAAGCGCACCGTGGCTCCGTGTTCGGTGGCGATGCGTGAAGTATCGTCTGACGAGTTATTGTCATAGACATAGACCGTCGCTTGCGGAAGCTCGCGGTGAAAGTCGTCGATGACCTTACCAATCGTGAGCGCTTCGTTGTAGCAGGGGATGATGACGGCGATGGATTCAGAATTCACTCAATGCTCCTTATACATTCAATTCTAGAAAGTATAGCCTTTTGCGTCTGGCATCCTTAGATGTGGGTTAGTTCTCCAGTTTTGTTGCGCGAATCGTTTGCATGGCCGTCGGGTCTATACTGTTCGTTTGTCAACGATTACGAGTAAAGGAGTTGCATCCGTGTCGGATCAGACAAAGCAACAAGAAACTCGCAGTCTGCCTGCGACGTTTGCTAAGAACGAATTTGAGAAGGACGCGTTTATCCTTCGTCAGCTGGTTACCAAGGATTTTAAGATCAAGTATCGCCGTAGCGTTCTGGGCGTCGCATGGTCGGTGCTCAACCCGCTGCTGATGATGATCGTCATGGCCATCGTGTTCTCGACGATTTTTGGCCAGGGCCGCAATGGCTCAATGACGCCCGAGATGTACCCGCTGTATTTGATCGTGGGTAACGTCACCTTTGCCGTCATGTCCGAGTCTACGAACCAGGCCCTGACGTCGATCGTGGGTGCTGCCCCGCTGCTCAAGAAGGTTAAGGTGCACCGCTGGGTCTTCCCGGTGCAGAAGGTGCTCTTCTCGCTGGTCAACTTTGCCTTCTCGCTTGTCGCCGTCGCCATCGTTATGCTGTGGTTCCGCGTCATGCCTTCTTGGCACCTGATTCTGCTGCCGGTCTGCCTGCTGCTGCTTATGTGCTTCTGCATGGGCCTGGGCATGATGCTCTCTGCCCTTACGGTCTTCTTCCGCGATGTCATGCATCTTTGGAGCGTCGTCATTACGGCGTGGACTTACATTACGCCCATCTTCTGGACGACCGACTTCGTTGCGCAAATGCCGCATCTCGTGCGCATTCTGGTCTATGCGAACCCCATGTTCAACTACCTGCAGTTTATGCGCGATATCTTCCTGTTCCAGACTACGCCTTCGCTTATGACGTTTGGTATGTGCGTCGCTTGGGCGGTTCTTGCGCTTGTTATTGGCTATACCGTGTTCCATAAGTCCGAGCGCAAGTTCATCCTCTACATCTAAGGAGTGCTGTGATGACTGAATCTGTTGTTGATTACAGCGAGCAGCCTCTGGCTGTCGAGGTCGACGACGTCACCATGATCTTTAACATGGCGTCCGAGTCGCTGACCAACCTCAAGGAGTACTTCATCAAGCTTGCCAAGCACGAGCTGTTCTTTGAGGAGTTTAGGGCGCTTAAGCATATCTCGTTTGATATTCATCGTGGCGAGGTCGTGGGTCTGGTTGGCACCAATGGTTCCGGTAAGTCTACGATGCTCAAGATTATCGCCGGTGTGCTTGAGCCTAGCGAGGGCAGCGTTAAGGTGCACGGTAACATTGCGCCGCTGATTGAGCTTGGTGCCGGCTTTGACCCCGAGCTGACCGCCCGCGAGAACATCTATCTGAACGGCGCCCTGCTCGGCTATACCAAGGAGTTCATCGACGCCAACTTTGACGGCATTATCGAGTTCGCTGAGCTTCAGAACTTTGTCGATATGCCGCTTAAGAACTTCTCCTCGGGCATGGTGGCGCGTATCGCCTTTGCAATCGCGACGATTACCGAGCCCGATATTCTGATCGTTGACGAGACGCTGTCCGTCGGTGACGTGTTCTTCCAGCAGAAGTGCGAGGCCCGCATCCAGCACTTTATCCAGAGCGGTGACGTGACGGTTCTGTTCGTTTCGCACTCCATGGAGCAGGTTGAGCGCATCTGCCAGCGTGCAGTTTGGATTGAGAAGGGTGACCTTCGCATGGACGGCCCGGTCGATGAGGTCTGCAAGGCGTACCGCGAGCAGTTCAACTAGGTTATAATTACTTGCGCCTGACAGGCTTGCGCTTGCTTGGGCGTGCGGTTATTTGCTCCATTAGCTCAGTTGGATAGAGCAGGGGACTTCTAATCCCAAGGTCGACGGTTCGAATCCGCCATGGAGCACCATCGTTTATTAAGCCCGGACCGCTTGGTGGTCTGGGCTTTTTTCGTCTTGCTGATGTGGATTGGCCTTTCAGCGACTCCAACGCATGGGCGTAGCCTTGGTTTTAAACGTTTTGCGTGGCTTACTGCTCTGCCCTCGAACACTCCGATAAGTCTTTCGCAACCGCATTCAGCGATTACGGCAATAGAACTTAGTGCGGCATTCTAGTCGCATCTTCAACATCCAGAAAATCATTCGTGGCGCCGACAAACTCCTGCATGTTTCTGACGATGCGGCCATCGTTTTCAATGCGGATTTCAAAGCTCTTCCAGGGGAATTTCATGATGTGGTATAAGGTCACCAGCACATCCTGCTCTTTGCCGATCTTGAGTAGCCAGCGGGCACAGTTGTCTCCGCAGGTGGATGCGTTGAACACCATATTTGGGAGATTGCGCACCAGCAGCAGCGTCTTAACGCCGCCGGACAGTTCGAGTGGGGTGATCGAGCCCAGCTGTTTGCTTACGATGTTGTGGGGACCGATGAGCTCTGATCCGTCCACGCTTTTAATAATCTGTGCGGCCATAGGGTCTTCGAACCATGAGTCCAAGTATGAGTTCCTAAAATAGGTTTCGGTATCGTAGATGGAACCGGGGTAATCTCCCAGGTGAATGCTCAGCATGTGGGTCTCCAGACGTAGTGTGACAGCAACGATTATATGCCAGTAATAAAGTGCCGCCAGTAGCGAGGTTGCTGCTGGCGGCACTGGCATTATTAGCGTGTGAATCGCGTTGATGGATTTGCTCGCGAGGCTACTTTTCGAGATGCTCCCTCAGCAGCTCCATCGCGTGTGCGTAGCCCTGGAGGCCTTCGCCCGTAATGGTGGCGAAGCAGGCCAGGCGTGCATAGCTTACCTGACGGAAGTCCTCGCGCGTCTCTACGGCACTGATGTGTACCTCGACGGCAGGGATGGCGACGGCCTTGAGGGCATCGAGGATCGCCACGCTCGTGTGCGTGTAGGCGGCTGGGTTGATGACGATGCCGTCGACCTTCCCGTAGGCCTCCTGGATCTTGTCGACGATGCTGCCCTCGTGGTTAGACTGGAAGACCTCGACCTCGTCAAAGCCTTGCGCGGCGCCTGCCTCCTCGCAGATTTGGACCAAGCGGTCGTAGTTGTCGCTGCCATAGATGCCTGGCTCGCGAATGCCGAGCATGTTGAGGTTGGGGCCGTTAATGACGAGTGCTTTCATGGTTGCTTCCTTTGCAGTCGAGAAACCAACACAAAGGTGCCTGTCCCCTTTGCGGTGGTTTTGGTTAGAGAGCGGGTGGGAGGGTGTCGAGGAGGGCTTGGGCGGTGTTGGCGGCGCAGTCGCGCGAGTCGATGATGTAGTCGGCCCAGGCGCGGTAGCGCGGCATGCGCTGTTCGGCGAGCTTATCGATGCCATCGCGGGCGGTGATGGGGCGTCCCTTGTGGGCGAGTTCGTCGAGCTTGCGGTTGAGCATCACGATCTGGCTGTTCTGATGTAGCAGCGGGTAGTTCTCGTCGCGCGTGACCACGCCGCCGCCGGTGGAAAGCACCAGACCGCTACGCTTGGAGATGTCGGCCAGCGCAGTCGTCTCCTGCTCGCGGAAGGCCGCCTCGCCGCGCTCGACGATATAGTCGGCACAGGGCATGCCCAGACGCTCCTCGAGGGCGCGATCGAGGTCGATGTGCTCGCGGCCCGTGAACAGGGCAATCTGCTCGCCCACGCGGGTTTTGCCCGAACCCGGCATGCCGATGAGCGCGATGTTCTGCTCGCGGCGGGACAGGCACTCCGTTACATCCAAGATGCGCTCGCGCGGGGTGACCTGGCCGGTATAGCGCTCGACGGCCTGTGCCGCTTGGGCCACGAGCATTAGCAGGCCGCCGATGCAGGGGATACCGCGGCGCTCGGCCTCGAGCATGAGTCCCGTGCGGGCGGGGTTGTAGACAATGTCGATAACGCCTTCGAGCGCATCGAGCCCTTCGAGCGTGCAAGGCGCGTCGGGGCAGTGGGGGAACATGCCGGCGGGCGTGCAGTTGACGAGTAACGTTGCATCGGACTGCTGGGAGATGTTGTCGTAATTGACCTCGCTTGTGCGACCCACGGGTACGACGATGACGCCGTGGTCTCCCAGCACCATACTTGCCGTGGTGCCGGCGCCACCAGTGGCTCCGAGCACGAGAGCCTTCTTGCCGGCGACCTCAACCCCCAGCTCCTCGACAAGGCACTGAAAACCGAAGTAGTCAGTATTATCGCCGCGCAGGCGGCCGTCGGGCAGGCGCGTGATGGTGTTGACGTTGCCCATGCGCTCGGCGAGCGGGCTCAGCTCGTCCAGATACTCCATGACGGAGCGCTTGTAGGGGATGGTTACGTTGGTGCCCTCCCACTCGTCGCCCGTCATAAAAGCCTCGAGATCCTCGGGCTCACGCTCAAAACGCACATACTCCAGGCCTGCGAGCTCCTTGTAGATGGTCGGGGTGTAGCTGTGGCCCAGCACGCGGCCCAGCACACCGTAGGGGCGGGTTGCGGCGGTATCGGTCATCTAGAGCACCTCCGTGTAGCTGCCAAAGTAGGTAAAGCTCTCACACACGTCGTCGATGGAATCGAGCAGGTCGTCGAGGGCCTTGCTGCCAAAGGGGCAGTCCAGATCAAAGTAGAACATAAACTCAAAGTCGCGGCCGGGGATGGGGCGGCTCTCGAGCTTGATGAGGTTGATGTTGAGCGCATAGAAGCGCTCGAGCACGCGGTAGAGCGCGCCCGGCTCGTTGGCCGTGGTAATCATGAGTGAGGTACGGTTGGCGCCGGGGTAGACGCGCGGCTCGCGGCTGATGACGACAAAGCGCGTGTAGTTATTGTCCGAGTCTTGGATATTGGGCTCCAACACCTCGAGGCCATACAGCGTGGCACAGCTGCGCGATGCGATGGCGGCAACATCGGTGCGGTCGGAATTGGCAACCATCTCGGCCGACATGGCCGTGTTTGGGTACTTGGTGGCGTGCAGGTCGTGGGACTCGATAAAGCCGGCACACTGGGCAATAGCTTGGCCGTGGCTGTAGACCTCGCGCACGTCGGCGAGCTTGGTGCCGGGCTTGACGAGCAAGTTGTGGTCGATCTTGAGGCGAAGCGAGCGCACGATGTGGAAGTCGAACTGGGCGAGCAGGTCGTAGACGGCGTTGACCGAGCCGGCGGTTGAGTTTTCGATGGGCAGCACGCCAAACTCGCAGAAGCCGTCGCGCACAGCGCGCATAACGCCTTCGAAGGTCTCGAAAAACGCGATGTCGGGCACGTCGAAGAGTTTGCACGCGGCAATCTGGCTATAGGCACCTTCCACGCCCTGGCAGGCGACGCTGGCAGTCTGGGGGAAAGGCGTGTCGAAGGCTACGGCCGTGGCGTGGGCCTTTTGCGAGACGGTGATGCCCTTGAGCTCGTTGATGTAGCGCTGCTGCTCGGCCTTGCTCATGCTCATGAGGAGACGAAACAGGGCGATGGTCTGTGCCTCGTAGCGCTCGGGCGCGCGGCTGGCGAGGTTGTTGAGCTTGGAGCGCTCGCGGGCGGGGTCGAAGACGGCCTTGCCCATCTCGATTTTTGACTTGGCGACCTCGGTGGCAATGTCCATACGCTCGACAAAGCTGTTGAGGAGCGTGGTGTCGATGCCATCGATGGTCTGGCGAATATCGGCAAGGTCCATGGAGGCCCCTTTCACGTAATGACAGAGTTGACGGGCAACTCAGGTGAGTCGGGTTAGAGCTGGCCTGCGTCCTCGAGGAGGGCGTCCCAAATCGCGAGGGCGGCGGCTGCTTCGGCTACGGGGACGGCTCGGGGGACGATGCAGGGATCGTGACGGCCGTGGACTGAGAGCTCGGCGTTTTCCATGGCGTCCATATCCACGGTCTGCTGCTCGCGGCCAATGGAGGGCGTCGGCTTTACGGCCATGCGCCACATGACGGGCGCGCCGGTCGAAATGCCGCCCAGAATGCCGCCGGCGTTGTTGGACTCGACCTCGATATCGCCGGTCTCGGCATCGATGCGATACGGATCGTTGTTCTCGCTGCCGCGCATGGCAGCGACGGCAAAGCCCATGCCAAACTCCACGCCCTTTACGGCGGGAATGCCAAAGGCGATTTGCGCGATGCGGTTCTCGATGCCGTCGAACATGGGGTCGCCGATGCCCGCGGGAAGCCCGTAGATGCCGCACTCCACGATGCCGCCGATGCTATCGAGTTCGTCGCGCGCGGCTAGGATCTCCTCGCGCATGCGGCCGGCTGCGGCGGCGTCAATGCAGGGCAGGTCGTTCGTAAGGATCGCCTTGCGGTCGGCCTCGCGATAGACCATATCGTCCATCGGCAGGTCGGAGATGCCGCCGATCTGCGCGACGTGCGCCATGACCTGAATGCCGCGGGCCTCGAGTGCCTGCAGCGCGATCCCGCCGGCGATGCACAGGGGTGCCGTCAGGCGGCCGGAAAAATGCCCGCCGCCGGCGACGTCGTGCATGTTGTGATACTTCACGCGCGCGGGGAAGTCCGCATGTCCCGGACGGGGCTTGCGGCGTAGCTCGGAGTAATCCTTGGAGCGCGTGTTGGTGTTCTCGATAATCGCGGCGATGGGCGCGCCGGTGGTGTGTCCATCGACCACACCGGCGATGATATGCGCGGCGTCGGCTTCGCGGCGCTTGGTTGCGGTCTCGTCGCGACCGGGGGCGCGACGGTCGAGGAAGGCCTGCAGCTTCTCCTGGTCCACGGCGATGCCCGCCGGGATGCCATCGAGCGAGCAGCCGATAGCGGGGGAGTGCGACTGGCCGAAGATGCTTAAGTGCAAGACGTTGCCAAAGGTCGAGGACATGCTATTCCTCCTCGAGCGTGACCTTGCCGCCCAGCAGGCGGTAGTGGTCGAAGAAATCGGGATAGGACTTGTTGACGGCCTCGGCGCCGTGGATCACGACCTCGCCGGTGGCACGGCTCGCGGCGATGGCGGCCATCATGGCGATGCGATGGTCGTTGTGCGAATCGACCTCGCCGCCGGTAAAGGCATCGACACCCTTGATGATGAGGTCATCGCCGGCAATGCGCACCTGCGCGCCCAGCGCGGTGAGCTCGCGGGTGGTGGTGACCAGGCGGTCGGATTCCTTGATGCGCAGACGGGCGCAATCGCGGATAAAGGTGCGGCCCTGTGCCAGCGAGGCCACGGCCGAGATAACGGGTACCAGGTCGGGAATGTCGTGGGCGCTCATCTCAAAGCCGGCGAGCTTGTCGGACTGCACGGTGGCGGCGTTGGTGGAGCGCACGATGCGGGCACCAAAGCGCGAAAGCGCGGCGAGCACGTTGCGGTCGCCCTGTGCGGAGCTCAGCGACACGCCTTCCACAGTGATGGGGTCGGAGCCGATGGCGCCGGCACACAGCCAAAAGGCCGCATTGGACCAATCACCCTCGACGGCCACGCTGCCGGGCGTGCGGTACGAGCCGCTGCTTACGTGGAAGTTCGTGACCTCGGGCTGGCCGTCTTTGGCCGGAATACGTTCGACGTTGACCTCGACGCCAAAGGCCTTCATGGCCTGGATGGTTAGGTTGATGTAGGGGCGGCTCTCAATGAGGCCGGTCACCTGCACGCAGGAGGGCTGGGCGAGCAACGGGGCTGCCAGCAGCAGGCCCGAGATGTACTGCGAGCTTACGTTGCCCGGCAGCACAAAGGTGCCCGGGCGCATGCGTCCGCTCGTCTTGAGCGGAAAGCCGCCCAGACCCTGCAGGTCGCAGCCGGCGGCGATGATCTCGTCCGAAAGCGGGGAGAGCGGGCGGGCGCCCAGGCGACCCTGGCCCACAAAGGTGGCCTCCGCGCCCAACGCGCAGGCGACGGGCAGTATAAAGCGCAGCGTGGAGCCGCTTTCGCCGCAGTCGAGCGTGCCGCCGGCAAGGGCCTTGAGCAGGCCAAACTCAACACTCTTCATGGTGGGGTGGACCTGGAAGCCGTCCTCGACGGTCTCGATGCGGGCGCCGAGCGCCGTGAGGCAACGCACCGTGGCCTCGATGTCGGCGCAGGTGGTGTTGCAGGTGACGTGCGTCTCGCCGTTGGCAAGCGCGGCGCAGATGATCAGGCGATGCGCCATCGACTTGGACGCGATGGCGGGAACGGTGCCCTTGAGCGGGGACGGGGTGATGCGGGCTAGCATGTGGATGCGTCTCCCTTCTGGCCGAGGCCTTCGGCAATGAGTTCGTGGAATGTGGAAAGCGGCGTGCGGTCGATGCTGCAACGGCCAATGCCGTGCGGAATCACCAGGTCGATGGTTTCGCCGGCGCGCTTCTTGTCGTGGAGCGCTTCGGCGAAGATGGAGTCGGCGGAAAGCTCACGGCGGGTCTTGAGACCGTGGCGTGCACAAAGCTCCTCAATACGTCCGGGCAGTGCAGCATCGCAAACGCCGTGCAGGGCTGCGGCGCGCGTGATGATGCCCATGCCGATCGACACGCAGTTGCCGTGTCCGAGCTCAAAGTGCTCGCAGGCCTCGACGGCGTGTCCGGCGCTGTGTCCAAAGTTGAGGAGCTTGCGCTGGTTGGTCTCGCGCTCGTCGGCGACGACCACGGCGCGCTTGATGTCGATGTTGCGGGCAATGATGAGCGCCACGCGAGCCACGTCCTGGTTAAGCAGTTCCAGCGTGAGCGGGGTCTTCTCCAGCTCGGCGAAAAGCTCGGGATCGGCGATTACAGCGTGCTTCACAACCTCGCCGCAGCCGTCGGCGAACTGCTCGGGCGTGAGGGTGGCCAGGCACCCCACGTCGGCGATAACCACGCTCGGCTGCCAAAAGGCGCCGGCCAAGTTCTTGCCTGCAGCCAGGTCGATGGCGGTCTTGCCGCCCACCGACGAATCCACCATGGCGAGCAGGCTCGTCGGAATCTGCACAAACTTGCAGCCGCGCATGTAGGTGGCGGCCACAAAGCCCGCCACGTCGCCCACGACGCCGCCGCCGAGTGCCACGATCACGTCGGAGCGCGAAAGCTCGTGCTCGGCCACAAACTCCAAAATGGCAACATAGGTCTCGGCGCGCTTATGGGCCTCGCCGGCTTCGAAGGTGCAGATGCTCACCTCGTAGCCTGATGCCTCCAGACTCTGCTTAACGGGCATCTGGTAGAGCGGGCCCACGTTGGTGTCCGTCACGATGACGGCCTTGGTGCCGCCGGCAGTGGCGCGCACGAGCGGTCCCGCCTGCTCCAGCAAAAACGTGCCAACATGCACCTGGTAGGGGCGTGCGGTGTCGATATCGATGGTAATCGCCATAAGCTTCGGTCCTTTCGACCTGGCGTGATTGGTGGTCTAGTGGGAGGCCTCGTCGTCGAGTGCGCGCTTAATGCGGTCGCCCTCGGCAAGGAGATTCTCCAGATAGCGCTGGTCGCGGTCCTTGAGCGCACGGCTGTAGGCGCCAAGCGACTCGATCAGGTGGTCGATCTCGAAGGCGAGCGCGTCGGCGTCGTCGATCATGAGCTCGGACCACATTTGCGGGTTGAGGTGCGCCACGCGGGTGAGATCGCGGTAGCTACCGGCCGAAAAGCCGTGGTGGACCTGGGCGGTCGGGCTCTTTACGTAGGCGTTGGACACCACGTGCGCAAGCTGGCTCGTGAAGGCGATGACGCGGTCGTGCTCGGCGGCGCTGGTCACGCTGAACTTGCCAAAGCCCAAGGGGCGCACCATCTCGCGCACCTGGCCCAAAAGCTCCAGCTTGAGCGCATCGTCTACCGCGGGCGGCACGAGCACCAGCGGCGCACCCTGGAACAGGTCGGCGCGGGAGTGCGCATAGCCCGAGTACTGGGTGCCCGCCATGGGGTGTGCGCCCACAAAGTAAAAGCCGTGCTCGCGGGCAAGCTCAAAGGCGCGCTCGCACACGATGCCCTTGACGCCCACGGTGTCGATCACCACGGGGCCCATGATGGCCTCGGTATCGGTGGCGTCGGCGAGTGCCTGGGCGTGCGCCTCAAGCCACTCGATGCAGGCCTCGGGGTAGCAGGCCAAGACGATGATATCGCATTCGCCGAGCGTCTCGTCATTGAGCTCGCCGGCGACAGTGCCCATGCTGGCGGCCGTCATGACGTCGTCATCGGGGTCCCAGGCCAGCACGCGGACGCCCGCCTGTGCATAGCCGCGGGCAAAGCTGCCGCCGATGAGGCCAAGGCCGACGATGCCGGCGCACTTGGGGCCGCCCTGGTTAACGCGCGCGTTTCTCACCGTACCCATGGCCTACTCCTGAACGGTCTCTTGGCAGACAACCTCGCGGATGGCTCGGATGCGGCGCATGGTGTCGTCGAACTGATCGGGGGTGAGGGCCTGGGCGCCGTCGGACCAGGCGCGGCTCGGCTCGTCGTGGACCTCGATCTCCAGGCCGTTGGCACCGCAGGCGGTCGCGGCGAGCGCCATGGGCTCGACGTAGCGGGTGTAGCCGGTGGCGTGGCTGGGGTCGGCGACGACGGGCAGGTGCGACAGGTGGTGCAGCACCGGCACGGCGTTGAGGTCGAAGGTGTTGCGGGTGCGGGTCTCGAAAGTGCGGATGCCGCGCTCGCACAGGATGACGTTGTCGTTGCCCTCGCTCATGATGTACTCGGCGGCCATAAGCAGCTCGTCGATCGTGCCGGACATACCGCGCTTGAGCAGAATCGGGGTCTGGGTCTTGCCGACCTCCTTGAGCAGGGGGAAGTTCTGGGCATTGCGGGCGCCGATCTGCATGACGTCGATCTTCTTGTCCAAGAAGACCTGCACGTCGCGCGGGTCCATGATCTCGGTGACGATCGGCATGTCGAGCTCGGCAGACGCCTCGCACAGCAGGTCGAGGCCGGCGGGGCCCATACCCTGGTAGGCGTAGGGGGAGGTGCGGGGCTTGTAAGCACCGCCGCGCAGCATCGTGGCGCCGGCGGCCTTCACGCGGCGGGCGATGCGGATGAGGTTCTCGCCCTCGACGGAGCAGGGACCGGCGATGACCTGGAACTGGTCGCCGCCGATCTTGACGCCGTGGCCGCAGTCGATGACGGAGTCCTCGGGGTGGAACTTGCGGTTGGCGCGCTTGAACGGCTCGGAGACGCGCTGCACGCGCTCGACGACATCCATGGACTCGAGCAGGAACGGGTCGATCTTGGTCGTATCGCCCACCAGGCCGATAATCGTCTCATTCTCGCCGCGCGAGACATCGGTCTTCAGGCCCTTTTTCTCAATCCAGCTGACGATATGGCCGACGGCCTCGTCGCTGGCGCTCTGCTTTAAAATTGCAATCATGGTGTGCCTCTCACCTCGATGGATAATCCTTGCAAAAACGGCCCGCATCGCGAGCCGTGTATATATGGTGCATGAGAGTTTATACTATCTGACTCGCTTTTGCCTTCTAAAGCGGGCCGTTGCACCGCGTCTTCCTCGGAATTGCAAAGCTTTTTCTTTTATTTTGATAGCCCGTGGTGCACTTGGGTATAATACCAAACGTTGGCCCTATTAGCTCAGGGGATTAGAGCGTCTGCCTCCGGAGCAGAAGGCCGTTGGTTCGAATCCAACATGGGGCACCATTCCAATTTTGCTCGAACCCGCTGGATGTCCAATCTGGCGGGTTCGCCCTTTTTGTCGTAGTTCAGCGTGACCAGTATCTCGTCCTCCGAGACGACAGCCTGCCACACGAACGCCTTCAGCAGCGTCGCGTCGTCGAGCGCCGTCCCGCACTGCAGGAAGTCGGCGAAGCGCTCCGGGTCTATCCGCTCGTCCGTGATGGCCTCGAGGTCGTACCTCGCGCGCGCCTGCTGCTCCTCGAGCTCGGCTATGCGCTCGTTCACGCCCGGCGCTATCACGCCCTGCTCGATGGCGTTGAGGATGTTCCTCAGGCCCCTCTCCGCGGCCCTGAGCGAGTCCTCGGCCTGCCTGCGGCGAGCCCGCACCTCGGCCGTGTCCGCACGCTCCGCTACCATGTTGGCTATCTGCAGCGCCTCGCCGCGGTCGCCGAGCAGCCCGCGCAGCGCCGAGGCTATGGAGCCCTCGAGCTCCTCGCGCCTGATGTTGCGGACGCACGACCCCGGGCAGCTGTAGTACTCGTACTTGACGTTGTGCCTGCCCCTGCCGCTCACGCCCTGCAGGTTCCTGCCGCATTCCGCGCACAGCGCCGCTCCCGCGAGGGCGAAGTCGCCCCAGTTCTCGCTCGAGCGCTGCTTGCGGCACTTGATTCCCTGGACCTCCATGAACGTCACCTCGTCCACTATCGCCGGCATCCCGCCCTCGCGGACGATGCCTCCCCACTCGTACCTGCCCGTGTACCTGCGGTCGCGCAGCATCTGCTGCACCATCGCCTGGCCGCACGGGTTGCCCTTGCGCGTCCTGAGGCCGCGCCGCGCGAACTCGCGCGCTATCGCGTTCATGGACATGCGCTTGAGCCTCAGCGCGAAGGCCTCGCGCACCCACGCAGCCTGCGCCTCGTCGACCTCGTACTCGTCGTCCCCGTTCCTGCGGTATCCGAAGATGCGCACGCCGTTGGTCTTGCACTTGAGGGCGTTGCCCTCCATTCCGCGCTTGGTCCTGATGGCGGTCTTCCTCGACTCGCAGGCGGCGAGCCCCTCGAGCAGCTTCTCGTAGATGATGCCCTCCGGGCTGTCGGGTATCTGCTCGAGGGCCGAGACCAGCTTGACGCCGCGCATGGCGAGCTCGCGCTTGTATATCGGCGCGTCGTACTCGCCGCGGCTGAAGCGGTCCATCATGTAGACGAGGACGATCTCGCTCTCGCCGGCGTTGGCTATCATCCGCTGGAACTCGGGGCGGTCGTCGGTGCGCCCCGACACGGCGCGGTCGCAGTACTCAGCCGCGACCTCGTAGCCCTCGCGCGCGCACCACTCGCGGCAGACGCGCAGCTGGTCCTCGATTGAGGCCTCGCGCTGCCTGTTACACGAGAATCTCGCGTATATCACTGCCCTCTTTGGCATAATAGATATGTCACCCTTCCTTCAAGTTGAGTTTGCATGGGTGCACTGGTTAGATGCCCCGTCGGCAGCGCTGGTACCGCTTTAGCCGACGGGGCTCTTTTATCTTCCGAGATAGACAACGGTCACCCTCCATATGGGAAAGCCGTCGTGACCTTCTCGCTTTTGGCAGCAGGCGAAATAGGGGCGTTCGCCGGCATGCTCGGCGAGGGTCTTGTAGTGCACGCACCTCGCGCTGACATCGGCCGCCATCGCCCCATCCACAAAGACGGCGACATGCGGTTTCGCCGTTGACCCGCGAGGAGTCGGGATCAGCTCCGTGTAGACCTCGACCGGAAATACCCCGCTTTTTCTCATGCCGGTCCACTTGTCATCCTCGATGTAGACGCAGTCTCCGTCCACGCCCACCGGCAGTTCTCGCCCGCACGCCTTCGACAGTTCAAGCCTGGTGCGCTCCGATAAGGCGGCCGACTCGCATTCGGGGGAATGCCTTTCCTCGAAGCTGACGTCGCGTCCAAGGCCCTTACAGGCATCGAGCCACGCGAATATCTCCTCGGGCTCGTCGATCATCATGACGACGGTCGGGATTCCCTTGGCGTACCATCCCGTCATTCTGCACGACACAGTGATCCTGTATCCGAGCTCCGTAATGTCCTTGAACGTGTTTCCGAGAGCCGACGCTGCCCCAAACACCTTTCCTTTGTATGCGAGCGCGAAGCCGTCGTCCGTGGTGTCCCATACGCCACCCGTGAGCTCGCTTCTCAGCCGCATTGGCTTCGTCACGACCTCGGCATCGAACACATCACCTTTACGAATCTTCCTCAACGGCTCGCCGTAATAGACGTATACGGGTCGCTCACACTCACCGCGAAACGATATGGACTTGCCAACGCCAACCTGCTGGCCAATCTTAGCGGCAGCAGCGTCCCCTATCATATCTTTCGCCGTGCTGAGAGCGGCGTTAGCGGCGGCTCTCGCAATGTCACCGAACAGACCCATAGGTCATTCCCCCTCGTCCCACGAACCAGTCCCAAGCAACTCATCGACAGAGCACCCATAGAATCTGGCGAGCTTCACAAGCTTCGTTCCATTTATCTCGCGCTGCCCGTTTTCAATCATCGAGTACATGGGTACGCCGATGCCGAGTGCGCTGGCAACCTCTGGCTGCTTCTTCTTGTATTTGAGCCTCGTTTCTTTGAGGCGAAACTTCATGCCCACGGTTACCTCCTGTTTCTAAGCGTGAGCATATTGTACAAAAAGATTTACAAATAGTGAAATCATGCTTGCAAACAGCTGGGCACTAATCTATATTCACGTATTGTGAAGTTCACAAATAGTGAAATGGAGGTGCAAATGAATCCCATTGCTAGCGAACGTGTCCGCATTGGTCTCAGTCAAGAGGACCTGGCAGAGAAGATCGGCCTCAAGAGTCGAGCTACTGTCGCCAGTTATGAGAATGGAGGAGAGATCCCCGGCTCGAAACTGGTGGCGATGACTCGCCTGTTTAAGTGTTCGGCTGACTACCTACTCGGTCTTACCGATAACCGGACGGTGTCCTAAATGGACGCCAAAGAACACGAGGAGAAGCCCAAGACCCCGCGCGAGATAGCGCTCGACACCATGTGCTCGACGCTTCGGGCGGTGTACCGGGAATGGGAGAGGAAGGAGGGGAGCAAGAGACAGTGAGGCCATGGTCGACACGTGAGATCCGGTACCTGAGGGAGCACGCCGGCGACGGCGCCAAGGAGATAGCCAAGGCGCTCGGGAGGACTACCGAGGCCGTGAAGCTCCAGGCGAGGAAGTGCGGCATATCGCTCCGGCAGCGCTGGATGTGCCCCAAGTGCGGGCGCATGACATTCAAGCCGCTGAATAAGGCGAACGGCTGGTGCGCGGAGTGCACGAAGGAGGGCCACGTGGCAGACCTCAGGGAGCAGGCCAGCGCGATGCGCGAGGAGGCTGCGAGGTCCAAGCGGAACGACCGTGAGCGGCAGAGGTGCTACAGCGCCAAGAGCCGCGCGAAAAAGTCCCAAAAATAAAGACCCTAAAAAGCACCCTAGCCCTGACCTGCGGAAACATCAGAAGGGAACACAAGATGCACACATACAAAGAAGCGAGCGCCCCCAGCTACCAACTTGTGAGCACTCGCCGAAACAGCCCCAGACATGAGGCACAGACCATCATAGCACCCAAGCCATACCGACCGACCGTTCGCGAGCAGCTCGACTCCGATGCGTTCAGGGCGGGGGCCATGGTCGGCTTCATCGCCGCCGCGGTCCTGTTCGCGGCGATCCTGACCGTCTTCGTCCTCCCGACGATGGACGGCGCGGTCCAGGCCGCCAAGGCCGCATGCGTTGCGGGGGCCGTCAATGCGTAACGACGAGAGATACCGCCAGAAGCCGATGAGCAGCCAGCTCGAGATATTCGGCCTCGGCGCGGATGGCGAGCAGGATATGGCCGAGGCGCGCACATGGATAGGCGAGCACCCGCGGGCGTGGGACTTCATGGTCGAGCAGGCCACCCGCCTCAACCGCAAGGGCTACGTATCGATCAACTACCTCATCCACATGGTGCGCAACGAGCTGCAAGTCGGCGTGAAGAACGGTCTCGCGCCGAGCCTCGCCCGCATCATGGAGGCGCGCTACCCGCGCCTGAGGCACGCATTCAACAAGCACCGCTCCAAGAGCGACGGGTTCGTCGATGAGTAGGAGCAGGAGGACCGCGAAGGACGCGGGCACGAGGTTCGAGCGCCTGGTCGCCGACTACCTCGCCGGGAGGCTCGGGGCCGACATCGACAGGCAGGTCAAGACCGGCTCGAGGGACACGGGCGACATCCGCGGCGTGTCGGTGGCCGGGCGCGGCATCGCAATCGAGTGCAAGGACTACGCGGGGAAGCACGAGCTGCCCAAGTGGCTGCGCGAGGCTGAGACCGAGCGGAGGAACCGCGGGGCCGACTACGGCGTGGTCGTCTGGAAGCGCCGCGGGACCGCCATCCCCGGCGAGCAGTTCGTGACCATGACGTTGGAGACGTTCGCGGCGATGCTCGCGGGCGCAGACAGGGAGGAATAGCAATGGAGAGCACAAACATACCGGTGGAGATCGAGGCCAAGTTCAAGCAGGCCACCGTCAAGGGCGGCGTCGCCGTCCTGCAGTTCGAGGTCGACACCGAGGACAGCGCGGCGTTCGAGGCCATCCGCAAGAGCGGCGAGGAGGTCTGGCTGTCCATCCAGAGCAAGCAGCCCCAGATCCTGTTCGTTAGCCACGACGGGGAGGTGACCGAGTGATGGCGGACTACAAGGGGATGCTCGCCGAGCTGGCCGAGCTCGCCACGGAGGAGCAGGCGATGTTCACCATCTATGGCATTACCAAGTCCGACGAGGCATTCGACAGGTTCATGGACGCGCGCGAGAGACTGTCCAAGTGGATTGTCGGGCACGCGGCGGTCATCGACGAGGCGATAACCGAGAGGAAATACAACGACATGCTCAACGAGGAGATCAGGTAATGGCAGGGGAGAGTAAGGCCGAGGAGGTCGTGGCTGAGGTCATCGAGGAGCAGGAGGCGTCGTCGCTCATCGTGACCTACGCGCCCTCGTCAATCGAGGCGAACTTCGACGCCCTCGAGAAGCGCGTGCGCAAGACCGTCGATCTCTACAAGGGCGCGACCTACGACCTCACCAAGGCCGACAAGATCAAGGAGGCCAAGAACGACCGCTCCTACCTCAACGGGCTCAAGTCCGAGATAGAGGAGCGCCGAAAGGCCGTGAAGCGCGAGTACAACAAGCCGCTCGCCGCCTTCGAGAAGCGCTGCAAGGAGATCACGTCCATCATCGACGGAGCGTCGGACGGCATCAAGGCGCAGCTCGACGAGGCGGAGGAGAGGCGCAGGGCGGGCGCGAGGGCCGCACTCGAGGCCCACTACAGGGAGTTCGCGGAGCTCCTCGCGCCGGTCGTGCCCTACGAGCGCCTGCACGACGACAAGTGGCTCAACAAGTCCTTCGGCGAGGTCAAGGCGAAGAAGGCGCTCGAGGAGAAGGTCTCCGCCGTCGCCCGCGACTGGGACACGCTCAAGGCGCAGCGCGGCTCCATGGCCCACTACGAGGTCGCCGAGCGCGAGCTGTTCCGCACGCTTGACCTCGGCTCGGCGCTCAACGCCGCCCGCGCCGCCGACGAGGAGGACGCCAGCATCGCCGCCATGCGCGAGGCGGTCGAGTCCAAGCCCGCGCCGCGTCCAGCGCCGAGGCGCCAGGCGGAACCCGCCGTCGCGGCGCGCCCCGAGCTGTCCTGCGCGTGGACGGTCGAGATACCGTCCGCCACGCGCTCGCAGATGGAGCAGCTCGCCGCAGCGCTGCGCGAGCGCGGAATCACCGGCACCATCAGGTGCAAGGGGGTGTGCTAGATGGCGGAGGAGGAGATGACGCTCTCCCAGGCGATAGCCAAGGTTCAGCGCTCCGTGACCGTCCCCAAGGCGCGCTACAACGCGTTCGGGAAGTTCAGCTACCGCTCGTTCGAGGACATCGTCGCCGCGCTCAAGGAGCCCTGCAAGGAGGCCGGCGTGGCGTTCACGCTCCACGACAACATCTGCAAGGTGGGCGAGCGCTACTACGTCGAGGCCACGTGCACCCTGTTCTTCGTGGACGGGCACGGCGACAAGAAGGAGTTCAAGGCCTACGCCCGCGAGGCGGAGCACAAGAGCGGCTCCGACGACGCGCAGGTGACCGGGATGGCGTCGAGCTACGCGCGCAAGTACGCGCTGTGCGGCCTGTTCGCCATCGACGGGCAGAGCGACCCGGACGCGCTGTCGGACAGGCCCGAGAAGGAGCCGCCCGAGAGCGGCGGCTTCACGGCGAAGTGCAAGGCCTGCGGCACGGCCTACGCCTTCGAGTCGAAAGGGCAGTACGAGGAGTTCAAGAGGCACCCCGGCTGCTGCGCCACGCCGGCGTGGCGCGTCCTGTAGGCCATGCAGGACATGTACGCGCAGCGCGAGGAGCTGTTCGAGCGCCTCATGGCGGAGCTGGACACGCTCAGGCGGACGGGCCAGCAGTACGCCGAGAACGAGGCGGACTACCGAAAGGCGCTGCGCATCGCCATCCTCGAGGAGCGCTCCAAGGGCACGCCGGTGACCATCATCGGCGACCTGTGCCGGGGGCGCGATGAGATAGCCGAGAAGAAGCAGCTGCGCGACTGCGCGGAGGCGTTCTACAAGGCATCCTCCGAGGCGATCATGGCGCTGAAACTGCGAATCAAGACAGTGGACGCCGACATCCAGAGGACATGGACGAGCGGCGGAGAGGAGACATACAGATGAGCATCAACAGAGTGGTCGTGTCGGGCAATCTGACCCGAGACCCCGAGCTGCGCGTCACGCCGGGCGGCACGCAGGTGCTGGGCTTCGGCGTGGCCGTCAACGACCGCCGCCGCAACCAGCAGACGGGGGAGTGGGAGGACTACCCCAACTTCATCGACTGCACCATGTTCGGCAACCGCGCCGAGGCGCTCTCGCGCATCCTGCGCAAGGGCATGAAGGTCGCCATCGAGGGGAAGCTGCGCTACAGCTCCTGGGAGGACAAGAACGGGGGCGGCAGGCGCTCGAAGGTCGAGATCATCCCCGACGAGGTCGTCCTCATGAGGCAGAACCCCAACGGGCAGCAGGCCCCGCAGCAGTACGCGCCGCAGGGATACCAGCAGCAGTACGCGCCCCAGCAGGCGCCGCGGGCATATGCACCGCAGCCAGCGCCCCAGCAGCCTGCGCCGCAGTGGAACGCCCGGCAGGCCTACCAGCAGGCCCCGCAGGCGGTACCGCAACCGGCACCGCAGCAGGCAGCGCCGCAGCCGGCACCCGCCCAGCAGCAGCTGGACGTGTACGACGAGGACATCCCGTTCTGATGGGGCGCTTACCCGACATCTTCCGCGACCACTGGGAGGCGGCCCTTTTCGCCGCCTCCTTCTCCGCGGGTTTCCTGTTCTTCTCTTCGCTTCTATGGGGGTGGTTCTGATGGCATTCACCGTGTTCGACAGCTTCGCCGAGGTCTACGACGACTTCGACGAGAGCGACACCGAGGACATGCGCGACCGCGCGGTGCTCGCCGACGCGATCATGATGTACGGCCTGCACGGAGTCGAACCCGACCTCCCGAAGGACCTGCGCCGCGTGTTCAAGGCCATGAAGAACGCCATCGACAACTCCAAGGACGCGCGCGGCAGGGGCGGGAAGGGCGGCCGACCACGCAAGAAACCGACTGCCGACAAACCCGAAACGCAGGTTCCCGAAAGTGAAAACCTAGGTTTTCCAAACGTGAAACCAGTTTCCGACAAACCCGAAACGCAGGTTCCCGAAAGTGAAAACCCTAACCTAACCTACCCTAGCCTGTCCTGTACTGAACTGGCCTGTGATGGGGGCGATGCCCCCACCGCGCCGCCCGATTTCGAGCCGCCGTCGCTGGAGGAGGCCCGCGGGTATTTCGGCGCCAACTGCCTGAGCGGCGACCCGGACGCCTTCTGGGCCTTTTTCGAGTCGCAGGGCTGGGTCAAGAGCAACGGCCAGCCGGTGAGCAACTGGGGCGCCCTGGCGCTCGACTGGTCAAGGCGCCAGAAGCGCATCGACGCCGACGACCGCGCGAGGGGCAAGCCCACCGCCTCGGAGGTCGAGGCCGCGACGTTCAGGCCCACGAGGACGCCCGAGGAGGCACTGGCCGAGCAGGAGCGAAGGTGGGCGTCCGAGCACCCGGGCATCGACCCGGCCAAGGTCGAGGCCCCGCGGGGCACGACCGCGAGCAGGGACCGGTTCGGGCTGTACCAGGACGCGCAGAGGCTGCTGGCCGCCCGCGCTGCGTGCGAGAGGAGGCTCTCATGATCCTCGACGCGGGCCTGCTGAGGGGATGGCCGAAGGAGCGCGCCGAGCTGTACGGCAAGCCGCACCTCGGGGCGAGGTACACGCACGGCGCGGCCTACGAGCCGACGCAGGCCCGGTGCGCGGTGTGCGGCAGGCGAGCCTGCAACTGCCACCACGTCGCGAGGCGCTCGTGGGGAAAGACGTTCAGGCTCGTCACGCCCAACGGGGTGTGGGAGCTGCGCAGCCCGCTGTTCGCCCTGTGCGGCTCCGGCACGACCGGGTGCCACGGGAAGTTCCACGACGGCGGCCTCAGGGTCGAGTGGGTCTGGCGCACCAGGGCGGCCGAGGAGGCATGGTGGTCGGGCACGATGCTCAGGGAGTACCAGCCGCACAGCCCCGACCTCTACATGTTCGGCTACTGGGCCATCACCGACCGATACGGCAACGAGATCATCCGAGAGGTGAAATGACGATGGAGATCACCAACTGCGAGCAGTACGTGCTCGCCGAGCTCGACTACGAGCAGCGCCGCAACGAGCGCCTCGCGGCCGAGAACAACAAGCTGGCCAAGCAGCTCGACGCCATGACAAAGAGGGCCAACGGCTACCGACAGATAATCAACCGGCCCAAGACGCCCATCGAGGCGCTGGCCGACAAGGTCATGCGCGAGGAGATGCTGACCCGCTTCACCTACGCCGAGGTCACGGACGTCAAGAGCGCGTTCAGCGGAAGGCTGCTCGACTTCGACGAATGGTGCCACGATGCGATGCGATATGTGGCGCTGGCGGACGACGTCGGCGAGGAGGAGTTCACCCGGTTCATGCGGCGGGATCTCAAGAAGATCTACGACAAGAAGGTGGCCGGATGTTCCAAGTAGGGGCCGCCGCCCACGGCAGGGGCGAAGGGGCAGGCCGATGAATGACGAGAGGGCCGTCGCCGCGGCCATCCACGCCGGGCTCCAGAGCGACGACGTGACCGACCTCTACACGGGCGACTGCAGGGGCTGCGGCGAGTGCTGCTCGCGGTTCCTGCCCGTGAGCCCGTTCGACCGGGTGCGCCTCGAGCTGTACGTGCGCCGGAACGGAATCGAGCCCGCCGAGCCCAGGGCTGAGTACGACCTGCTGTGCCCGTACCTCACGGGCGGGCGCGAGTGCGCGGTCTACGCCGCGAGGCCCGAGATCTGCCGCGCCTACCGGTGCGACAGGCACAAGAGGGGCGAGCTGGGCATGTTCTTCGGCGCGGAGTGCGCCGAGGTGACCGACATGCGCGCGCTCGCGGAATCAATGGCCCGCGATGTCTACAGGAAGGAGCAGGGGAATGGCTAGGAACGTGTACGGCGGCTACTGCCGCGAGTGCGGCAGGTGGACGCCTCCCGGGTTCGGGCACTTCGAGCGCTACCGCGGCGGCTGGCGCGTCCACTGCGTCGAGTGCGCGAGCGGGCGGAAGCTGCCGCCCGAGGGAGACCAAGCGGCGCGGGACATGCGGCGCCACGTAAGGAACATGGTGAACGACGGAAGGTACGGGAAGAGGGGATACAGATGACGGGGAACGAGAGGCCGGACATCTATGCGGACGGACTCCGGGAGGAGCGCTGTGAGAACTGTCTGCACTGCTGCGCGACGGTGCAGCGCACCGTCCACGGCGTGGAGCGCACCGAGTACGAGTGCGGGCGGCGCCCGGAGTTCGTGCACCGCACGCAGGGGCTCGCCAGGTGCAACTACTGGGAGGCGCGATGAGCGGATGGGATGAGCTCGGCCGCGAGCAAGACATGGCCGCGGCGAGGGCCGTCGGCTACCTCGAGGGCATGTACGACGTGGCCGTCGTCAGGAAGAGGGTGGCGTAGATGCGAGTTCTTATCGCCTGCGAGGAGTCGCAGCGCGTGGCGCTTGAGTTCCGGAAGATGGGGCACGAGGCTTACAGCTGCGACCTTGAGGAAGCGGGGGGGGGTCACGACCTCATGCACCTCAACGTCGACGCTCTCCAGATGCTCAAGCTCAGGTGGGACCTGGTGATCGCGCACCCGCCATGCACGTATCTCACCGTCACCGGCAACCGCTGGTTCGACGAGGGGAAGTACGGCGACAGAGCGCGCGAGCGCAAGGCTAACCGCGAGGCCGCCGTCGAGTTCTTCATGGCGTTCGCCAAGTGCAATGCGCCGTACGTCGCAATCGAGAACCCCGTCGGCTGTATGAGCACAAGATGGCGCAAACCGGACCAAATCGTGCAGCCGTACATGTTCGGCGACCCGTTCGAAAAGAAGACGTGCCTGTGGCTGAAGGGGCTCGAGCCGCTCAAGCCGACTGATGAGGTCGAGCCTGAGCCGCGCAAGGTCTTCAAGTCAGGCAACTCCATGCCGGCATGGTACGCGGACGCCTGGCATCTGCCGCCACACGAACGCGCCAAGGTTCGCAGCCGCACGTTCCCGGGCATCGCAAAGGCGATGGCCAGCCAGTGGTGCGAGCAGATCGGGATGGAGGGCGTATAACGCCAGATAAGGAGGAATGATGATTCAACTGCCAAAGGATGCCGACGGTCGAGAGATTCCGCTAGATACCAAGGTGCTGTACGGCAGCGGCGGCACGGCCCGAAACATCGTGTACTGGGTGTACACGGTCGATTCCGACCTCGAGAAAGAGTGGGGGAACTGCTGGCGCGCGGTCACGGACGCGGGCAGGAAACTCGACGCCGAGCTCATGTACCTCACCGAACCCGACAGCTGGGAGAAGCTGGAAGAGGACTTGGACAAATGCGTCGCAGAAGGCACCGCTTGCACGTACTTCAGCAAGGATGGAACCTGTCAAAGTTGTTCTCTCAGCAATATAACAACTGGTTGCTCTCCGAAAGTGATTGAGGACATCGTATCCCGCATCCGCAAGCTGAGGGGTGAGGCCTGATGGCGACGCACAGGCTCAAGATTCAAGAGCAATACGCCGACGCCGTCCTGAACGGCACCAAGACGTTCGAGATTCGCAAGAACGACCGGGGTTACAAGGTCGGCGATGAGATCGTATTCGACGTTGTCACGAACGAAGGCTACGCCGTCGGGGAAGCAGCCAGGCATCCGCTCAACGGTGAAGTCTACCGAATCGACTACATCCTCGACGACTTCGAGGGCCTTGCCCAGAAATACGTGGCGCTGGCCATATCCAAGGTGGACGAATGATTACCGATGAAAAGCGCCGCGAGGCGGCGGCGAAGGAGGTATAGCCATGGCATACAGCGACTACGGCGCGTTCGTGTACCTCAACGGCGAGCGCAGAACCGACAAGGAGGACGTAGGCGTATACGACACCGACGAGGGTTCCCTGCCTACTGGACTCCGCGTGTACGCGAACATCATGAAGCACCATGACGGATTCGAGTGGTTCGAGTTCTCGCACCATGGAGTCATGGGCGACGGCAATGTCCGCGTCGGGTGCTACAAGCAGGGTTGGCCGGAGGTCTACGAGTGGAAGGACGGCGAGGACAAGCCGACCATATACACGTTCGATGACCTTTCCCGCAAGTTCGGGTGGGACGGTTACGAGGAGTACGGCGACACGAGGTACGCCGCAGACGAGTACGACGAGGAGTTCGACTTCCTTGGATGGCACTTCCACTTCTGGGGCGACGATACCGGCGGTACTCCGAGGTACGGGGCGACCATGAGCCGCGACGGAGAGACCTGGGAGTGCGACTACGACTGTATGTTTGGAGCTGGTTTCGATGACATTCACTAGCGAAGAGCGACGCGAGATGGCTGAGAACCTGCGACACCTGACCATCGGCCACTCCATCCAGTACAAGGAGCAGTTCTTCGACGAGCTTGCCGAGGTGGTGGTCGGCTTCGAGGACTACCATGACTTCGATGTTGTCCTCGATAAGCTCGCTGATCTCATTGACCCGGAAGGGGGAGACGATGATTAACGACGAGGAGCGCAAGCGAGCGGTGGCTGAGTTGCGCGAAGCATCGACCGGGGCATACCGCCACGTTGATTCACTCGACGTGATTGCAAACTCAATCGGCGTCGAGGTGGACGGCAAGTTCATTCACGAGGTTGAGAACGAGACGTACGCGGCCCTTGCAGACCTAATCGACCGTCCGACATGTCACAACGTCGCCGACTACACCAAGGAATCATTCAAGTGCTCAGAGTGCGGGTGCCGCGTGCTGGTGCCCGGCGACAGGCCGGACGGTGTGCTCGTCGTGACCTCCGAGGCGTTCCCAGTCGACTGGTACTCATGCCCGGTCTGCGGGGCGGTGGTGGTGGAAGATGAAGCGTATTAAGTTCGCAAGGCCGGTCGATTGCCCGACGTGCGGTGCGACCCCGTCGCACCAGAAGTGGAAGCCGCGCAAGCTGGTCTACACCAACGAGATGGTCGCGATAGGGGACGTCGACCCAGTCGACGCCGTCCACTGCCCTAGGTGCGACCTCGTCTTCGGCGTCGTGCATTACGAGCATGACGACACGTACATCACGAGCTGGACCGAGTTCGAGACTGTCCCACGGTATTGCCCGTGGTGTGGGGAGGATTTGACTGATGATTAGCGACGAGCAGCGCCGCGAGGCGGCGGCGAGCCTGCGCGGGTCGAGGGGCTTCTTCAACAGCCTGCCGAGGACCGTCCTCGAGCCGTTCATATTCGACATCTTCGAGCGCGTGCTCGAGTGCGTCGGCTATACGGAGGGCAACGTATTCGACTATCTCGCCGACCTCGTCGACCGCGGCGAGTGCGAGAACGTCTACGACGGGAGCGTCCAGGACTCGTGCGACAACGGCTTCCTGTGCTCGGTCTGCGGCTGCAAGGTCGAGGACGAGGAGCACTACCGCGTGAGCGGCGTCTGGAACTATTGCCCGCAGTGCGGGAGGAAGGTGCGGCATGGCTGACGAGATGAGGCCGGCGCCGTCGCCGTCCGTCGACCTGTGGAGACCGGATGGCCCCGCCGCGAGGGCCGCGGCCGCCATCATGGCCAACGCGGTGGCGAGCTTCAACGAGGCCCTCGTGCCCGTGCTGCGCGGCGTGAGGCGCGAGGCGAGGGCGCTCTGCAAGAGGCTCGACCCGAAATGGAGGCGCGCCCGGATTCGCGCGCTCAAGAGGTCCCGCCGCAACGTGGAGACGCTCAAGCGCGAGGGGAGGTGCAGGTGATGGCGACCGAGTACGTTCTGGACGCCGACAAGATCACCCATTGGCGCATCGACAACCACGTCCCGCTGAAGCAGCTTGCCCGCGCCGCCGGGGTGAACCTCAGCAGCCTGAGCCATGCCATCAGCAACGGCAGGGAAGTGAAGATGAACCTGCTGCTCAATCTGGCGGAGGCGATGGGCGAAGACCCGCGCGACATCGTGAGGAAGAAGGTGGAGAGATGAGATTCGAGATAATCGAGCGCCACGTCATCGACGTGCCTGACAGCGAGCTCACGGACGGCGAGCGCCCCTTGGGCAAGATGGCGCTCGTTGAGGTTCTCGGCGTCATCGCGGAGAACCCGCACAGGTTCATCGAACGGTACGAGATGTACCGCGAGGAGGTGATCCGCCTTGGGGGCAAGCTGTGATCCGGGCTACAACCTTCCGAACGGATGCACCGGCGCGGCAATCGACAGGCACTTCGGCGAGGGCAAGCCCACTTGCGCCGAGTGCACCAAGATGTACGAGTGCTGCTGCGACTACGGCATCTGCGAGATAGAGTTCGACGACGCCTTCCGGGAGAAGTTCGACGGGGCGGACGCGGAGCCGGGCGACGTCGCCTATTGGGCGCTCCCGTGGATAGCGGACCACATGAGGGACATGCAGGAGGAAGCGTGCGCCATGTTCTGTGGCTGATGCCGCTGGCGGCGCTCACCGCGCTGCTGGCGTGGGCGGCGAGGTCCGCATGGGCGCTCGCCGTGGTTTTGACTGTTCTCGTGCGCATGGCGTGCGGGTGAGATTGGAGGACTGAATGGAAGAGATCGGCAAGCTAATCGGCAAGCTCATCGGGTGCCTCATCATGGCCGCGCTCGTGCTGCTGTGCGCCGCCGCCGTCGTGTGGTGCTGGCGGGTGCTCGCGGGGCTGGTCGCATGAGCGCCGGCGAGAGGGTAGCACGGCAGCTCCGCGACGCCGCGGCCCTGCTGGAGTCCATGGCGGAAGACGTGGCGGGGGACATCGACGAGAGGTTCGTGCTGCCTCCCATAACGCTCACCATCAAGATAGGAAGCACCGACGAGACCCCGACCCTGTCGGTGAAGAAGGACTACCTCGCGAGGAAGCGCCTGGCATGACGTGGAGCTCCAACGGCAACGCCGAGCGCAAGCTCAAGGCGAGGCTCCGCGCCGAGGGCAGGCCGTGCCACATATGCGGACAGCCCATAGACTACAGCCTGCCGCCCGGCACGCCGTGGAGCTTCGAGGCCGACCACGTGGTGCCGAGGGCGAGGGGCGGCGCGGTGCTGGACTACTCGAACCTCGACGCGGCGCACCGCATCTGCAACCAGAGGAAGGGCAAGCACATGCCGGGCGACGCGAGGCCCGTCGAGATAAGGCGCACGCGGCTGTTCTAAGCGTTAGGGACAACTGAATAAAGAGAGCCGTAGGGCTAACTGGAGGCGCGGTCGTTTGCTCGGCTGCGCCTCACTGCTTTTCTGGGGCGCTGAGCCGCCGATGGCGGGGGCATCGCCCCTCCCCGGGGGTGCACGGACACCCATCGCTGCCAGTGCCGATTTCCCCCCGCCCCATGACCCCAGGGCGGGGGTAGGCCGCGAATCTCACCCGCATCGCACAATGCGGGCACGAGAAAGGAGGCCGGGATGCCGGAGATGCCGGAATCGGTCGCATCCGATGACTATCAATCGCAGATCTGGGCGAGCGTCACCGCATCGGGGCGCTTCTCCGACGAGGACGCGCCGAACCTCGCGCTGCTGTGCTACTGGCACGCCGTGGCGAAGGCCGCGGAGGATGCCATGAGCAAGGGCAAGTCCGTGAAGGTGCTCGACCCCGTCGGCTACAAGCCCATCAAGGCGAAGAACGGGCGGCACGCCGTCATGGAGCGCCCGCACCCCGCCGTGTCCGTGCTCAAGCAGGCGACCGCCGAGATACGCGCGCTCAACGAGCTGCTCGGGCTGTCGCGCAAGGCGGTGCCCATCCAGGTGCAGCAGGCGCGTCCGCAGAGCGACGGCGCTAGGGTGCTGAGCCTGATGTTCGCCGACCGCGAGCGCAAGGCCAAGGCGGCGGGCGCCTGATGGAGCCAAGGCAGACGCCGACATACGAGGCGAACGTCCCGGAGGACCTCAGCGGCGACGGCGGGATGGCGTGCGAGCTCGCGACCGCCTACTTCGGCGACCCGCTCCCGTGGCAGCCGCACCTGCTCGACGCGATGCTGGCCCGCGACGCGCGCGACAAGTACCTGCTGCGCACGCTTGGCATCTCCATCCCGCGCCAGAACGGAAAGAGCTGGGTCGTGCGAGCAAGGTGCTTCTACGGCGCGCTCAACGGCGAGAAGATCCTGTACACCTGCCAGCACGGCGACACATCCGACCAGATGTTCAAGGAGCTGTCCCAGCCATTCGAGGACGAGGACGAGACCGAGCTGCACGACCTCCTGCTCGCCGTGCGCAAGACGAACGGGCAGCAGGCCATCAGCCTCAAGAACGGCGGACTCATCCGCTTCACCACCCGCACCAACTCGCTGGCGCGAGGCAAGACCTACGACGTGCTCATCTACGACGAGGCGCAGGAGCTCACGGACACGCAGCAGGCGGCGTCCCTGCCTGCCATCTCGGCGAGCGCGATGCACAACCCGCAGACCATCTACCTCGGAACGCCGCCAGGCCCCGACAACGTCGGCACGGTGTTCCGCGACCTCCACGACGACGTGCACGACGGAGAGTCCGAGATGGCGTGGATCGAGTGGGGCGCGGACGAGATAGGCGACGTCCACGACGAGTCCCGCTGGTACGAGTACAACCCGTCCATGGGCACCGTGCTCAACTACGAGGCCGTCAAGGGCGAGTCCGAGCAGATGCAGCCCGACGTGTTCGCGCGCGAGCGCCTCGGGTGGTGGGCGAAGACGGGAGGCTCGCTCCTCTACGCCCTGTCCTCCAAGAAGTGGGACGGGTGCCGGCGCGACTCGGCGCCCACTGGCGGAAAGCTCGCGTTCGGCGTGAAGTTCTCCGCGGACGGCTCCCGCGCCGCCGTCTCGTGGGCGCGCGCCGACAGGGACGGCCCGTCCTACGTCGAGTTGTACGACGTGATGGGCGCGTCGGGCGGAACGGTCGCGATCTCGGACATGCTCCTGCGCAACCGAGACGAGATAGCGTGCGCGTGCATCGACGGCAAGTCAGGAGCGGATGCGCTTAAGCGGCGGATGCTAGACGGCGGCTTCAGCAAGTGCGCGCTCGTGATGGGCACGCCCGCAATCGTGCAGGCTGCTGCTTCGATGCTCAAGGACGAGGTCGACTCGGGCACGCTGTCGCATATCGAGTCGCCGGCGCTCGACGACTCGGCGCGCAAGTCGCTCAAGCGCGACATAGGCAGGGACGGATGGGGCTTCGCGGACGGCCCCGACTCCATCGCCGCACCCATCGAGTCCGCATCGCTCGCCCTCTGGGCGGCTAGAACAACGAAACGAGACCCGCGAAGGGAACAGGAGGCCAGCTTCTGATGGCAGCAGTGAACATGGAACTGGCGGGGCAGGTAGCATCCGCCGCAGGCTTGGAGCCGGGTGACGCGGCCCTCGTCCGCGAGCTCATGACCGTCTGGCGCGAGCACCGCGCCAGCAACCTCGAGCGCGAGGACTACTACCTCGGGCACGTGTCGGTGAAGGACCTCGGCATCGCCATGCCGGCGAGCCTCGCCAAGAAGATCAACCCGCGCGTGGACTGGCCCCGCAAGGCCGTGCACGCACTCGCCGACCGCTCCATCTTCAACGGTTACACGTGCGCGGACGAGCAGACGAGCAAGGCCCTCCGCGCCATCTGCGAGTCGAACCAGCTGGAGCGCCTCTACCGCAAGAACCTCATCGGAGAGCTGAAGCACTGCTGCGGCTTCTGGACCGTGACGGACGGCGGCGGCTACCCGGTCATCTCGGCGTACCCCGCCACCGCGGCGGCGGCCCTGTGGGACGATGCGCGCAAGGCCATCAGGGCCGGCATCGTCGTGGCGGAGTCCAAGAAGATGCCCGGCGACGCCGAGCGCGTGCCGACCGTGGTGCACCTGCTCACGGCCGACAGCCTCGTGGTGCTCACGCGCGACGGCGGCTCGTGGGTCGCCGAGTACCGCGAGCACTCGATGGGGCGCTGCCTCATGGAGCCGATGGCTCATGGCGCGACGCTCGAGCGCCCCTTCGGCACCTCGCGTATCAGCCGCTCCGTCATGAGCATCACCGACGACGCCATCCGACAGCGCGCCCGAATGGAGGTCGCCGCCGAGGCCGCGACCCTGCCGCAGACGTGGCTGCTCGGCACCTACAAGAAGATGCTCAACGACGGCAACAAGTACGACGCCTCGATGGGCGCCGTGAACGAGATCACCAAAGACCCGGACGGAGACAAGCCCACGGTCTGGCAGTCCGCGCAGCTGCAGATGGCCCCGCTCACGGAGTACCTGCGCCAGCTCGCCTGCCAGATGTCGGCCGTGACCAACGTGCCGGTGAGCTTCTTCGGCGTGTCCAACGACAACCCGTCCTCCTCGGACGCTATCGCCGCGTCCCTGGAGCCCTTGGTCATCGACGCCAAGAACCTCAACCGCGACAACGGCACGGCGCTGCGCAACGTGGCCTACATGGCGCTCGCCGTGGCGAACGGCACCGATTTCGCCACCGAGCGCGACGCGGGCCACGAGATAAACCCGCGATTCCTGTCCCCGGCGTACCCGTCCACGGTGAGCCTGTCCGACGCGCTGCTCAAGCAGGTGCAGGCGCTCCCGAAGCTCGCCAACTCCACGGTGGCCTACGAGATGCTCGACTACACGGACGAGCAGATCCAGCGCATCGAGTCGGATGCCAAGAAGGCGCAGGCGAGCGCGGCTATCGCGTCGCTGTTCGAGCCGAAGGAGGGCGAGAATGGCGGCGGTGCCGACTAGCCTGCTGGACGAGCTGACCGATGAGGTGAACGCGCTGTCGGCAGACGCCCAAGCGAAGGTGAGGCCGGCGCTCGAGTCCCTGCTGTCGAGCTGGGAGCGCGGCGGTGGCGGCGATGTCGCCGCTCTCCGCGAGAGGGCCTACGAGACGATCGAGGCGGTGCTCGGGTACTACGCCGACACGTGCGCCGCCGCCAGGGCGGCCGAATACTACGACGCGGTCAGGGCGTCGCAGGGCTTCCCCGGGAAGTATCGGGCGGTCGCCGAGTCCATGCGAGACCCGGACGCCACGCTCGGCGCGGTTAGATATTTCATCGGCAAGGTCGTCGAGGGCGCCCCCGAGGTCTTTGTCTCGCGGTGCGTCACGAGGGTCGACGAGGAGATCAGGCGCGCCGCCAACAGGTGCGTCGCCCACAACGCGCGCAAAGACCCGGCGAAGCCGTGGTACGCCCGCGTCCCCCGCGGCGAGACGTGCGGGTTCTGCCTCATGCTCGCGTCGTTCGGCTTCTACGCCAAGACCGAGGAGGCGGCCGAACACTCGCACGCGCACTGCGACTGCCGAATCGTTCCCGGCTTCGACGGGGTGACCACAGTCAAGGGATACGACCCTGACGGGATGTACGAGAGGTATAACGACTGCCTGGCCGCGCTCGGAGGCCGCGACGGCATCGCCTCCGACTGGTACGCAATGCCGGAGGACGAACGCGAAGCGCTCGTGAGGCGCCACGGCAACAAGGAGGGGAAGGCGTACACCGCCTACCTCAACAACCGCGTCGCATCCGAGATAGAGCTACGCGACCCGTCCTGGTACGCGGGCGGCGAGCATAAGGGCATAACGTTCACGGACGATGCGGTGAGGCGCGACAAGGTAAAGAGGTGGAGGGTAGACCCCGGAGAGAGGAGAACCGCAGAGAAGCTGGCGGCACTGGGCTACAAGACTGAGTTCTGGGAAGACGAGGTGCACCTGAAGAGCGAGAACGCGCAGGGAAAAACGACCGTAAGTCGCGCCGACCTGTCCACGGGCATCGAAATCAAGACCGTGTACACGTCGAAATCGGAGAACACGTTCAAGTCGCACATGAAGTCCGTGGCCAACAAGAGCGGAGTGCGGTTCGCCGTCTTCGACGTCAGCGAGAACAAGTCGGTCACCGACAGCCAAGCCGAAGCGTGGATACGCAAGTACATGAAGAGGTACGGAATTGCCGAAGTGCGGATGCTTGGGCACGACGGGTCGCTCCAAACGATAAAAAAATAGGCGGGAGCTGCATGTCTCAATAGGTGAGTCAAACAGCTTCCGCCTAACCTCATCATACCGCATGGCCGCCCACGGGCGGCTTTTTTCATGCCGAAAAACGCCAAACAGGTCAAATCTCACGCTCGTAGGACACTGCCGCGCGACAGGGCCGCACGGCCCGAAACGCACATCTAAGGGGCTCGGCCGCACGGCTGGCCCGACGGGCCGCACGGTCCGGGAAAGGACGCGACATGGCAGAAGAGACCAACACGGAGCCCACGGGCGGTACGGAGCCGACCGGGGGCGAGGAGCCCGACTACAAGGCGCTCTACGAGGCCGAGAAGGCGCACTCCCGCAAGTGGGAGAAGCAGGCCAAGGCCAACAAGAGCGCGGCAAGCGCACTCGACGAGGCCAACCAGGCGAAGAAGACCGCCGACGAGAAGGTCGCGGAGCTCGAGAAGCGACTCGACGCCAAGGAGAAGGCCGAGGCGCTAGCCAAGACCGCCGCCAAGGTCGCGCAGGAGAAGGGAGTCCCCGCGGACCTCATCGTCGGCGAGGACGAGGAGAGCATGGCCGCATGGTGCGACAAGATGCTCGCCGCATTCAAGACAAAGCCCGCGCCGCGAGTGGAGAAGCCCGGCAGCTTCGACAAGGGCGGCAAGGGCGGGGACGAGGCGCTGCGAGACTTCGCCAAGCGCCTCCTGAAGTAAGCCAAACTCGAAGAAAGGCACAGAAATGGCTGCAAACGACACCCAGAAAATCAAGCTGCCGTCCAGCGTGGTCTCCACCATCATCGGCAAGGTGAAGGACACCTCCACCATCGCAACGCTGAGCCCCAGCACGCCGCAGAAGTTCGCCGACACGACCTATCTCGTGTTCAACCCGACCGCAGAGGCCGAGGTCGTCGCCGAGGGCGGCAAGAAGTCCGGCTCCGAGATCTCCACCGACCCCGTGGTCGCAAAGCGCGCCAAGATCGTCACGACCACGCGCGTCTCCGACGAGCTGAAGTGGGCCGACGAGGACAACCAGCTGGAGATCATCTCCAACATCATCGCCGACCAGACCGCCGCCGCGGGCCGCGCGCTCGACTACATCATCTACCACGCCATCAACCCCAAGACCGGCCTCGGCCTCACGGGCTACACCGCCCTGACCGCTGACAAGGATGTCCACAGCGTCGCCAAGACCGACTCCCCGGTCGACGACATTGACTCCCTCTCCGACGCCCTGCTCGACTACGGCATCAACGGCATCGCCATGAGTCGCCAGTTCGCCTCCGAGCTGCGCAAGCTGCGCGTGCCCGCCACCGGGCAGCGCCTGTACCCCGAGGTGCCGCTGTCCCTCAACGTGGGCAACCTCGACGGCATCCCCGCCTCCGTGTCTGGCACCGTGAACGGCCGTCTCGCCAAGACCCCGACCAAGGTCTCCGCGATCATGGGCGACTTCTCCGCCATCAAGTGGGGCATGGTTCGCGACATCACCGCCGAGGTCATCGAGTACGGCGACCCCGACAACACCGGTCAGGACCTGAAGGGCTACAACCAGATCGCCTACCGCACCGAGGCCGTCCTCGCATACGCGGTACTCGACCCGAAGGCCTTCGCCGTCCTCAAGAGCGCCTAGGGGGTACCGAGATGGCTCATCTAGTCCAGAAGCTCATCGTGGAGGACGCTGGCAAGGCGTCCAGCATCCTCCCGCAGCACGTTGCGCTCGTCTCGCCCGACGGCAAGCCGCTCGTCGTGCCCAAGAAGGTCGCCAACCCCGGCGCGAGTCCGACCGTCGCGAAGGTCGTTCAGGCCCTCGTCGACGCCGGGATCATGGAGGCCGAGTAGCCATGGCCGCGCTCGCCAGCGTGGACGACTACAAGGCCCGCTACGGCGAGCCCGCGGACTCGGCGCGCACCGAGGTGCTGCTGCAGGACGCATCCGACCTGATGCTCGCGGCATTCGAGGACCGAATCGGCGAGTACACCGAGGGGGCGTGCCCGGCGTTCGACCGCGCCGCCCCCGCCGTGTCCTGCCTGCTCGTCAACCGCGTGCTCTCGGCACCGTCCGCGATGGCCGGTGCCACGCAGTACAGCCAGGGGGCCGGAATCTACACCGCATCGGTGACCTACGGCTCGGCGCTCGGCGAGATGTACCTAGGCAAGAGCGACCTCAGGCGCCTCGGCCTCACCGGTCAGGCGCTCGGGTCGCTCATGCCTCTGGAGAGGGGAGAGGTGACCGAATGATGTGCCTCATTTCCGGCGAGACCGTGACCGTGCGCAATGCGGCCCAGTCGTTCGACGAGCTGGGCGAGCCTACCGGCGAGACGGTGACCGAGACGGCGGTCGACAACGTCGTGGTCTGCCCCGGCGCGACCGCCGACCTCGACTCGACGCGCCCGAACGGCGTGACGGTCGCCTACACGCTCTGCTTCCCGAAGGGCGCGGACGTGGACCTCAAGGACGCGACCGTCACGGTGCGAGGCACCGACTACAAGGTTGTCGGCGACCCCAAGCGATACACCGCGGCCAATACGCCCGGCCCCTGGGACCTCACCTGCGAGGTGACCCGAACCGATGGCTAAGGCGAAATGCGAGGTCAAGATCAAGTGGAAGGGCTGGAACCGCGGCGGATACGCCGAGGTCATGAACGGCGGGGGCGTGCAGGCCATGCTCACCGATAAGGCCAACGCCGCCGCGGCCGCATGCAACTCCACGTTCACGCCGAAGTACGGCGAGAGCGGCTACAGCACCGCGACCATAGGCGGCTCGCTTGCGAGGGGCCGCGTCGTCTACACGGACAGCAAGCACGCCAACGTGAGCGAGCGCAGACATAACCGACTGCAATCGGCATTCGGAGGTGACTGATGGACATCGAGAGGGTGGTCGCCAAGCGGCTCATGGACGCGACCGGCATCAAATGCGTGCCGGACGTTCCGCGCGAGAGACCCGATGAGTTCGTCCAGATCACCCTCGCCGCCACGAGCGCGACACGGTTCATCCAGTCCCCGCGCGTGCTCGCCACGTCGTGGGCGAAGACCCGCAGGCGCGCACGCGAGATCGCCGAGGCCGTCGAGCGGGCGTGCTCCGCCATCGAGGACGAGCCGAACGTGTTCTCGGCCGTGCCCGACGGCACGTACCGATGGGACGACCCCGACACGGGGACTCCCAGATACCAGACGAACATCAACCTGACCATATGCGAATAAGGAGCAATCATGGCAGAAAGCAACAAAAACAACGTCGCCAACGTCTCCAGCGCCAAGGGAGTAAAGGGCGGCTACATCTTCACTGCGCCCGCCGGAACGGCGCTGCCGACCGACTGCAAGACAGCGCTGCCCGAGGCGTGGAAATGCCTCGGCTACATCAGCGAGGACGGCTACGTCGAGACGCTCGACAGCGACTCCGAGGACATCAAGGACATGAACGGCGACCTCATGGCATCGCCGCAGACCTCCCGCGTCGAGAGCGCGCAGCTCACGCTCGCCGAGATCAAGGCCGCGACCCTCAAGGTCATGTACGGCTCCGGCAACGTCAAGGACGAGAACGGCATGATCACCGTCAAGCACAACGGCGACTCCACTGAGACGTGGCCCGCCGTGCTCGAGCTCGTGCTCAAGGACGGACGCCGCTGGCGCAAAGTCGTGCCGCTCGCCCAGTCCTCCGAGCTGGACGACCTCACCCTCGCCGTCGGCGAGCTCGCCGCGCGCGCCCTCACGGTCAAGTACCTCACCGACGAGGACGGCAACACCTGCTACGACTACATCCAGTCCACCGAGACCACGGAGGGCTAGGAATGACCGAGCTCACGTTCACCATCCCCGGTATCGACGGGGAGTTCACCGCCGACCTCGACGAGCTGCTCAGCTACAAGACCAACAAGCAGTTCGCCAAGAGCGAGACCGAGCCGGGCGGCATGTTCGAGGCCTTCGAGCGCGTCTTCGCTGGCCGAGACGAGGAGTACATGGAGCGCCTCGGCGGCTCCGTCGAGTCCACGGGCACGCTCATGCAGGCCGCATTCGAGGCGGCGAAGGCAAAAAACTCCCAGGATTCGTCCTCGAGCTCGAAGGGCACCGCGCAGAAGTCGTAGCGGACTTCCGCCAGTACTACGGCATTGACCTCCCGCTCGAGGGCGGACCGGACGACCTCCGGCGCGCCGCCCTCCTGTGGGAGCAGCTGCCGAAGGAGTCGAGGTGCGCGCGCCGCATGTACCCGGAGCTCAAGTGGAGCGAGGAGACGTACATGCTCTGGCGCATCGAGCACCAGCTCAGGAGCCTCGCGTGGGGGCTGAGCGACAAGAAGCACCGGCCGCCGCAGGAACCGCAGCCGCTCAAGACGCCCGGGCAGCTCGCGGAGCTCAAGAGGCACCAGCGCAACGCCCTCGCGAACAGGGCGGAAATCGACGAGATTCTAGGATTAGGAGGACGGGATGGCGACTAGCGTAGGCTCGGCATGCATCACGCTCATGCCGTCCATGAAGGGCTTCGCCGGCAGCATCTGCTCGGAGTTCGGCGACACGGGCTCCAAGGCCGGAAAGTCATTCGGCGACTCGATGACCTCCGGCGTGGACGGCGGGGTCAAGCGCTCGGGCGGGCTGCTGAGCGGGCTCGGCACCGTCGCAAGGGGCGTGGGCACCGTCGCCGCGGCTGGCATGGGCGCGCTCACCACGGCGGTGACCTCAATCGGCGGCGCTGCGGTATCCGCATACGCCGACTACGAGCAGCTGGTCGGCGGCGTCGATACGCTCTTCGGCTCCGCGTCCGGCAAACTGCAGGGATACGCCGCGGATGCGTACAAGACGTGCGGCATGAGCGCAAACCAATACATGACCCAGGCGACCAGCTTCGCCGCATCGCTCGTGAGCTCGTGCGGCGGCGACGTGGCGAAGGCCGCCGAGTCCGCCAACACGGCGATGGGCGACATGGCGGACAACGTCAACAAGATGGGCTCGGACATGGCCGACGTCCAGAACGCCTACCAAGGTTTTGCCAAGCAAAACTACACGATGCTGGACAACCTGAAGCTGGGCTACGGCGGCACGAAGTCCGAGATGGAGCGACTCATCGCGGACGCCAACAAGCTGCGCGCGGCGCAGGGCAAGACCGCCGACCTCACCATCGACAGCTACGCCGACGTGGTCGAGGCCATCCACACCGTGCAGTCCGAGATGGGCATCACCGGCACGACCTCCAAGGAGGCCGCGACGACCATCTCCGGCTCCGTCGGCATGGCCAAGGCGTCATGGGAGAACTTCCTCACCGGTCTGGGCCGAGACGACGTGGACTTCTCGCAGCTCACCGAGCAGCTGCTCACGTCCGTCGGCGCGGTCGCCAAGAACATCGCGCCGCGCGTCGCGCAGATCGGGCAGGGCATCATCAAGGCGCTCCCCGCGGCGCTCTCCGGCATCGCGTCGGTGCTCACGCCCATCGTGTCCGAGGCGCTCGCCACGGCGTGGAACATCGCCGTCGGGGCGCTCGCCGGCATCGGGATCAAGCTGCCGAAGGTGGACTCCTCGCAGATCTGCTCGGCGCTTCAGGCCATCCTCGGCGTGGCAACGTCCGTCGGTAACGGCATCAAGGCGGCAATCGGGTTCATCGCGCCGCTCATTGCGCCAATCGGCACGGCGCTGCTCAACATCGCGCAGGCCGTGCTGCCGGTGCTATCCACCGGCATACAGGTGGTGCTCGGCATCGTGCAGGCGCTGTCGCCGGTCATCGGCTTCCTGGTCGGTGTCATCGCGGACGTAATGACGACCGTTTCGCAGCTCGTCGCCATCGCCATGCCCGCCGTGCAGTCCGTGCTGTCGGCGGTGCTGGCTGCGATGCCGCTCATCCAAAGTGCCATTCAGGTGGCGATGGGCATCGTCTCCGCCGTCTGGAATGCCGTCTGGCCCGTGATCTCCGCTGTCCTGACTGGCGTGATGGACGCAATCTCCACTGCCGTCCAGGTCGCGATGGCCGTGGTGCAGACAGTCATCTCCACGGTCACCGCCGCGATAAGCGGAGACTGGGATACGGTCTGGAGCACCATCAAGTCGGTAGCCGAGCTCGTCTGGTCTCAGATAGAGTTCGCCGTGCGGGCGGCCATCGGGGTCGTCGAGTCCGTGATAACGTCCACGCTCGATGGAATCAGCTCGATTTGGTCAAGCGTGTGGGACACCGTCCGTGATTTCGCCGAGGTGGTCTGGGGACGCATCAAGTTCGCCGTCAACTCTGCGATAAATCAGGTCAGCGGCGTGATCAGCTCCGTGCTCAACAGCATCAGCTCCACGTGGTCGAGCATGTGGGGGAGCATCAAGAGCGCCTGCTCGTCCATCTGGGAGGGCATCAAGAGCACGGCGTCCAGCGGCATCAACTCCGTCTACAGGACCGTCACGAGCATCAAGGGCAAGATCACCGGGTTCTTCTCGGGTGCGCGCAACTGGCTCTTCAACTCCGGCAAGTCGATACTCAACGGCCTGAAGGACGGCATCATGTCCGCTATCGGCTCGGTGACCTCGGCGGTCTCCGGCGCAGTATCCAGAATCCGCTCCTTCTTCCCGTTCTCGCCGGCAAAGGTCGGCCCCTTCTCCGGGCACGGCTACACGACCTTCTCGGGCAAGGCCCTCATGCAGGGCTGGGCGCAGGGCATCGGCTCCGGCACCGGCACCGTGGTCTCCGCCATCAGCGGCGCCATGGACACGGCACAGGGGATGCTCTCGACGGGCCTGACCGTCGCCCCGTCCGCGGTCTACACGCCGGCACGCCCAGAGGAGGATTCCAACGACGCACTCGCCGGCATCCTGTCCGTCCTCGAGCAGATCCGGGACAAGGACGGAAACCTGTACATCGACTCGGAGCGCGTCTCCTCCGCCATCGCGATTCGCGGCAGGCACACGCTCGCCGCAAGGGGGTTCGTATGATATTCGGCGGAATCGACCTCACGCCGTACCTGCTGGTTACCAAGGTCACGAGACCGATTGTCCCCAAGGTGCGGCTCGATGAGACCGAGGTCCCCGGCATGGACGGCACACACGTCCGCGCCACGGGCCTCGAGCCAGTCGAGATAGCGGTCGACTGCAACATCGTCGGCGGCTCCCTCGACGAGGTCGCCGAGGCAAGGGCCGTGCTCGCCTCGGCGCTGTCCGGCGGCGAGAAGGCCCTCGTGCTCGACGACGCCCCGGAGCGCTACATGCTCGCGCGCTACAGGGGAGGGGCGGAGCAGGGGCGCAACGCACACATGCCGAATCTCACGCTCGCGTTCTACTGTGCAGACCCCGCCGCCTACGGGCAGCGGCGCTCCGAGCGGGTGACGGCATCCCAGCGCGCCGTCGCCGCCGGGGGCAACTACAGGGCCTACCCTACGGTCACGTGCAAGCCCCCGGCAGGCTCGAGCTGGACAATCACTAATGTCTCGACCGGGCGCTTCGTCCGCGTCGAGGCGAGCTTCACCGGCGGGCAGACCGTCGTGCTGGACATGCGCGCCGAGCGCTGCACGGTCAACGGCGCGGACTGGCCCGTGACCGTCGCGAGCGACTTCTTCTCGCTCGACGGCGTGCAGCAGATTAAGACGAGCGGCGGCGCCGCGACGCTCGAATGGGAGGAGAGGTGGCTCTAGGTGCGAATTGATGTATACACGTGGCAGGACGTCTACGTGGCGACAATCGGCCCCGAGGAGCTGCTCGCCCTCACCCATACCGACGAGCTCAACGGCGAGGACAGCGTCGACATCACCACGACCTTCGCGCTCAAGCAGGGCTACCGCCTCGTGTGGGTCGACCGCCTCGGAGAGGTCCACGAGCACGTCTGCCAAGACCCCAAGGGCCTCCACGCCGGAGGCGAGACGGTCTACACGGACACGGCGATCAACTCCATCTGCGAGACGTACGGCGACTACATCGAGGACAAGAGACCCTATGGCTACGGCTTCCTCCAGGCGCTGAACGTCTGCCTGGAGCCGACCCGCTGGACCGCCGGAACTGTCGACCAGCCCGGTACCGTCGACAAGGGCCTGACCTTCTACCATACCAACTCACGCGAGTCGCTCAAGTCCATCCTGGAGTGCGGCGGCGAGCTGGAGACGGAGATCGCGGTATCCGGCGGCAAGGTGTCCTCTCGCAAGGTGGGCATCCGCTCGCATCGCGGCGCGAAGGGCGGTCACCGCCGATTCACCTACACCAAGGACCTCGCGTCAGTCTCGCGCACCGAGCACTACGGCGCGATAACAGCCTGCTACGGCTACGGCAAGGGAATTGAGACGGATACCGGCGGATACGGCCGCAAGCTGACCTTCGGCGACATCAACAACGGCAAGAACTACGTGGAGGACGCGACCGCGCTCAAGCTGTACGGGCGACCCGACGGCAGGGGCGGGCACGCCCACGTGTTCGGGCAATATGAAAATCCAAATTGCGAGGACGCGGCGACGCTGCTCGCCGAGACCCGCGCATACTTCAACTCTCGCAAAGAGCCGGGGGTGACCTACGAGGCCGACGTCGTCGACCTCGTGCAGTTCGGCCGCGACTGGGAGGGCGTCGCCGTGGGCGACGACGTCCAGATCGTCGACACGTGCTTCAGCCCGGCGCTACGCTGCGAGGGCCGCGTGACCAAGCTTGTCACCGACGAGCTCGGGGGCGCCATGCGCGTGACGCTCGGGAACGTGACCGAGACAATCACGGACATGTTGCTGGCGCAGCAGCAGAAAGTGTCCAGCCTGTCGAAGCGCTCGTCCAACTGGGACGTGGCGGCATCCACGCCGCCCTCGTACCTCCAGCAGGTCGTGGACGCGATGAACACACAGTTCAACATGTCCGGCAGCAGCTACACCTTCACCAGCTTCGAGCAGGGGACAATCTACGCGTCCGTCCCGATGGACGCCAACGGGCGCTCGACCACGGGCAAGGGCAGCGCCATGCAGCTGTGCTCGCAGGGCTTCCGCATCGCCTCCGGCTGCAAGGCCGACGGATCGTGGGACTGGCGCACCTTCGGCACCGGCGCGGGCTTCACCGCCGACCTCATCACGGCCGGTACGCTCATGGGCGACCTCATCAAGGCCGGCACGATTCAGGACAGGGCAGGCAAGAACTACTGGAACCTCGACGAGAGCGAGGTTCATCTAGGCCCCGGCGCCAAGCTCGACGGCAAGGACATCGCCGTCGCCGATGCCGTGATAGCGTCGGTGGACGTCGAGTACGCCCAGGGAACGTCGCGCGTCACCGAGCCTGTGGACGGTTGGCAGACCACGGCTCCGCAATGGGTTTCCGGAAAGTACATCTGGACGCGCACCAAGACCACCATGCAGTCAGGCGACATCGAGTACAGCGAGCCCGTGTGCATCAGCGGCATCGATGGCGCCAAGGGCGACAAGGGCTCCACCGGCACCGGCGTGCGCGGCATCGTCGAGCAGTACTACCTCTCCACGAGCTCCACTGCGCAGACCGGTGGCAGCTGGTCGGAGGCGCAGCCCGCGTGGAGTAAGGGCAAATACATCTGGACGCGCAGCAAGATCGCGTGGACGGACGGTTCGGTCACCTACACCGCGCCGTGCCTCGCCAAGGCCATCAACGGCTCCAACCAGATGGCCGGTAGCGCCATCGCGGCGCGCGTGAAGCTGTATGCGAGGAACCAGTCGGACAGCGTGCCGCCAATTAACGCGCAGAACCCAGAGCTGGGATGGTCTGAGGACCTCCCGCAATGGTCGAACGGATACTTTGTCTGGGAGATGGAGCGCGTCACATACGGCGACGGCAGCGTCACCCACACGGCGCCGGTCCTCGAGGCGGCGTACAACAAGGCCTACCAGAGCGCGCACGACCTCACGGGCTCACTCAATAGCCTCGACACGACGGTGCAGGACCTCGCAAGGGACGGCGTCGTGACCGAGGCCGAGGCAGCCGCCGTGAAGAAGGCCAAGCAGGACGTGGACAAGGAGCGCGAGCAGGCGACGAGCCAATTCAACTCGCTGAAGTCCAACAAGGCGCTGAGCGCCAAGTTCGTCTCGTCGGTCCTCGGCCCGCGCTACACCAAGGCCTTCGGCACGACCGACGAGGGCGGCACCTACGGCGCCTACGCCGACAAGGTCGACAAGGTGCTCAAGTGCAAGACCGCCGAGGAACTCAAGGCGGCGATGTACGAGTACGACGCCGCATATGGGGCCTACTCGAGCGCGGTCAAGGACTACGCCGATGCCGCGACCGGGGCGCGCCACGCCATCGAGCAGAAGGACGCGGCGGACTACGCAGACGGAATCCTGAGCGCCTACGACGAGCAGATGGACCAGAAGGAGATGTTCGACCGCCTGACGAAAGGCGGCACCGAGCAGGGCATCTACATGCAGAACGACAGGGTGTACATCAACGCCTCGTACATGGCCACCGGCACCATTGCGGACGCCAAGGGCCGCAGCTCGTGGAACCTCAAGGAGGGCGTGCTGAACACCAACTACATGACCGCGAAGAACATCACGGCGAGCGGCACCTTCTCGTGCGGCGGGAGCTCGTACTACACGAAGCTGAACAACGTCGGTCAGATGGAGGGCTACCGAACGAAGAAGGGCGCCTCGTCGATGTCGAGGGTGGGCTACGTCGACTTCTCGACGTCCATGCTGGATCTCGATACGAACCAGACGCTGTACGGTCTCCAATTCCAGGCGGACGGCGCGATCCGCATCAGCGCCCCGAAAATCTCCGTCAGGGACACCAGCGACACTTCGGCGGTCACGACCCACGGGTCGACCGGAAAGTACTACCCGGTCGGATTCGCCTATGATCCGGGCGACGGATGGGATACCGCCAACTTGGTAACGCTCCCGACGAGATTCATCAACGGCATCTGCGTACGCAACTTCGGATAGGAGGAAGAAATGACAGAAGAAATGGAGAAGGCGACAAACCGCATCGTCGCCTACCTGCTGCACGACCCGATCGGCAACTGCGAGGGGTACGTCTCGGACTACGACACCGACCTGCTCGCAAAGGCGCAGGAGGGCGGCATGATCGTCATAGCCGAGCACGAGGACGGAAGGCGCGAGGTCGTCGACGCGAAGGACGTCAAGGAGCCCAACCCGGCAATCAACGGCGTCGCGGTGGTGCTCCCGCCCTACGTCGACAAGCGCACGGCGGCCACCGTGGCGTGCTTCGACGCGCTGTCGGCCATCGTCGACCCGCAGCCCGCCACGGCGGACGAGACGGGCGAGGAGACCGCAGCCATCGACCCGGTCGAGGCCTTCAAGGCCGCGCTCGCCGCGCTCAAGGCGCTGGAGGCCAAATGATTAACCACCAGATAGCGCTCGACATGCGCAAGCGCCCGGGCACAGTCCCGCAGCGCGTCACCGTGCGCAGGGGCGAGACACAGACCCAGAAGATAACGGCGTCGCTCACCGTGGACGGCGCGACGTACACCCCGATGTGCCAGCTCGCGCGCCTGTGCGTGCTCCACGCCGACGGCACGTGGGCGCGAAGCACGGCGACCGTGGGCGCCGGCACGGTGAGCGTCACGCTCCCACCGCAGGCGGTCAACGGGGCGGGGAGGTGCCGCCTCGCGTACTTCGAGTTCTGCTCCGGCGACAGCGCCTCCGAGACGACCGAGGACTTCGCGCTCGTCATCCTGGGAAATGTGGACGGGACAACAGGGCCTGCCGTCAGCTACGACCAGGAGCTCGACGAGCTCTACAGGAAGTGGAGCACTGAGCTATCTCGGCTCGGTCAATCCGCGTACGATGCGGCATCCGCCGCTAGCGGTGCGGCGTCGAGGGCCGATGCGGCGGCAAGCGCGGCATTGCAGATCGCGAACGCGGCGGCGCAGGGCGCCGCCGGCGAGTCCGACATCGCCGAGCTGCGCCGCCAGAACGGCCAGCTCGCGACGATGCTCGCCGACGCGACAGACAAGTTCATCTACATGGACGGCGCGGTCTACTGCCCTGCCGGCAAGGCGTCGGTATCCGGGGACACGGTGACGTTCGGCAGCACGTGCTCGGTATCGGGCAGCACGGTAACCCTTTCCTAAGGAGGATAAATGGCAAATGCAAAGACGCTGGTCGTAGGCGGCCAGCCGCTCAACGTCATCGACGATACCGCGCGCAGCAACGCGCAGACGGCGCTCAACAACGCCGAGTACAACCGCCAGGGCCAAATCGGCAAGTACGGCGGGCAGAACATCGCCGCCATCCTGGCGGGAGAGATCGGCAGCGGCAGCGTGTACGACGCGCTGCATAAGCGCATCGCCGCCGCGAACTTCGCAGGCCTGCGCGTGGGCGACTACCTGGACGTGCCGCTTGTGAGCGCATCCGCCGTCACCACACAGCAATCTGTGCGGTTCCTGCTTGCCCACATCGACCCGTACCTTTACTGCGGCGACAACAACAAGGGACACCATATCGCGTTCGTGGCCTCCGCGCCCATCGCCGTGGCCAAGACCGTGACCGGCGTTGCCAACGACAGCTTCCTGATGTGGAACACGACCAACACGAACCAGGGCACCGCCGACCAGAAATGCCCCTACCCCAACAGCAACCTCAAGGCGTGGGAGACGGCCTTCGAGGCGTGCCTGCCCGAGAGCCTGACCAAGTACCTGCTGACCCAGCGCGTCCTGCTTGAGGAGCGTTACAGCGCCAGCGGCGCGCTCAACGACTCCAACTCGTGGAGCTGGCAGGATATCGGCAAGGTGTTCTCGCTGTCCGAGATGGAGGTGTACGGCTGCCCAGTGTGGGGCACCAAGGGCTACAGCGTGGGCTTCGACTGCCAGTTTGACCTGTTCCGAGACACGGCGCACCGAGTCAACGGAAGTCGGTACGCTTGGTGGCTGCGTTCCGTTGCGTCGGGCTCCGCGTCCAGCGTGTGCTATGTCGACAACTACGGCACTGCCGACTGCAACTCGGCGACGGGCGTCTGGGTTCGCCCCCGCCCCGGCTTCCTCGTCGGCTAGCCAGCCGAGTGCTCTATACTCTGCTTTTAGGCGACCGCCTTGCGCGGTCGCCTCCTGCCCGCGAAGCGGGCCGTTTTTTTGCCAGTTTCCCCAGGAGGTGCACGTGAGCGGCGTCTACCAGCGCAACCGCGAGGTGTCCGAGTACAAGTTCTTCACACAGGCCATCGCCATCCGCGTGGAGGTTAATAAGCTGATGGCGTCCTCCTCAGTAGTACCCAAGGCCTACAGGCTGCTGAACGCGGTGCCGACCGTGGAGACGGCGCGCAGCATCGTGTACAACGTCAACCGCGCCGACTGCTTCTATCCCAACAGCTCGTTCAACGCGCTGGAGAGGAAACGCTACCTGACGCTGGCCATAGCGGACTGCGAGCAGCTTATGCTGGACATGCAGTGCCTCATGGATATCGGTCTGCCCGTGAACGCCAACCGCTTCGAGGAGCTGGCGGCCATGGTCGAGGAGGAGATCAAGCTGCTAAAGGGCGCGCGCAAGAACGTGCGCGTCACCGGCAAGAAGTCCACCGAGGAGCGCATAGCCGAGGCCGAGGCCGAGCTAGAGCGCCTGCGTTCGCTATAATGGACGGCGGTCGCGCCTTGTTTATCGGTACAATTGGTGGCTGCGTTCCGTTGCGTCGGGCTCCGCGTCCAACGTGTGCTATGTCAACAACAACGGCAATGCCAACTACAACTCGGCGACGAACGTCTGGGTTCGCCCCCGCCCCGGATTCCCTTATTGCCAGACCGAGTAGGCCCCAGGGCCGAAAGCAGAGCGCGAAGAGGAAGGAAGGCGCGACCGTCGGGCATGCGCCCGTAAATACGCACCCCGCGAGGGTGGCCGGACGCTGCTTGCATGGCGCGGCGCTCCGTGGCTTCGCCGCGTTTCATGGCCATACCTCAAGCGGCTGCCAGAGCCACATTGCAAGCCGCGCGGGGTGCCTCCTGTGAACTCCGAGCAAAGGCGGGCAGCGCGCCGCAAGCGCCGCGAGGAGAAGCGCGCGCAGGCCAAGGCCGAGCGCGTCAAGGCGTGCACGCTTGATACCGTGGCCGACCTCAACAGCCTGTGCAAGGCTTCAAAGCAGGCCGCGCGGGGCGTCATGTGGAAGTCGTCCACGCAGAGGTACATGAGAAGCTACCTGCGCAACGCCGTCCTGTCCCGCCGCGACCTTTTGGAGGGGCGCGACATATGCCGGGGCTTCATACGGTTCGACCTGTGGGAGCGCGGAAAGCTGCGCCATATCAGCGCCGTACACTTCCCCGAGCGCGTGGTACAGAAGTCCCTGGCACAAAACGCGCTCGTGCCCGCGATCGTGCCCACCCTCATAGCCGCGAACTCCGCGAACATCAAGGGGCGCGGCACCGACTACGCCCTGAAGCTGCTCAAGCGCCACCTGGCCGACCACTGGAGGCGGCACGGCCGCGAGGGCTACATACTCCTGGGCGACTTTTCCGACTACTTCGCGCGCATAGCGCACCAACCCGTCAAAGACCAGGTGGCCTCCGCGCTGCTAGATCCGCACGTGGTCGCCTTGGAGCACCGCCTGATAGACGCGCAGGGCGATGTGGGCCTGGGGCTGGGCAGCGAGCCGAACCAGATATGCGCCGTGGCCCACCCCAACCGCATCGACCACTATGTGACCGAGATGCTGCGCCCCGAGTCTTACGGGCGCTACATGGACGACTTCTACCTGATACACGAGTCCAAGGACTACTTGCAGGTGTGCCTGCTGCTGATAGAGGGCAAATGCGCCGAGCTGGGCATCGAGCTGAACCCGCGCAAGACGCGCGTGGTGAAGCTCACGCGCGGGTTCACGTGGCTGAAGAAGCGCATCTTCTACACGGAGACGGGCCGCATAGTCGTGAAGCCGTGCCGAGACTCCATAACGCGGGAGCGCCGCAAGCTCAAGAAGATGGCCAGCATGGTCACCGATGGCGTCATGACCCTCGAGCAGGTGGAGCAGAGCTACCAGAGCTGGCGCGGAGGCATGAAACGGCTGGACGCGCACCGCAGCGTGCGGGCCATGGACGCGCTGTACCGCAGCCTGTTCGGAAATCTTGCGCAGGGGGGGGTGCTCAATGCAGGCCAACCCGAGGGACGATTCAAGCGGAAGCAAGACCTCGCAATAGCGGAGAACCGGCAACTCAAAGCAGCGGCCTAAGCGAAGCGGCTGCGAAATAACAGAAGCATCGAAGGCGTGCTGCTGCGCGCCTTCTTTCTTTGCGCCCATCAAAGCGGCTCGGCAATCTCACGGCGCTAATACGATGGCGGCACATTCCCCGACAAGAGAGGAGTCCGCATGGACACTGAGGAAGACATGCCGCGCCCCAACGAGCTTCAAGATGGCACCATGGCCGAGGTCAACGCCCTGCGCGATCTGCTGTCGCAGATCGGCGACCCCGACGCGGCGCACGACGCGGGCGTTATCGACGATGACGAGTACGCTGAGCGGAAGGCGCGAAAGCTCGCCTACACCGCGGCGCTCGCCGCCTACGACAGCGGCGAGACGCTCGACGTGTCGGCGCTGCTCGACCAGATGCGCGAGCGGGCGTCGCAGCCGACGCAGACCGAGCAGAACACGGCAAACATCGACTACCTGCTCATGACGGTCGGAGGTGACCAGTAATGCCGACGAAGAAGACCGACGAGCACTCCAAGCACTTCGCGCTCGTCAAGAAGTACTACGACCGACCTCTTTGGAGCAAGGCACGAGTGCATAAGGCAGTCGAGTGCAAGTGGATTACCGCCGACGAGTACAAGGAGATCACCGGCGAGGAGTACACGGCCGAATAGGCGGAAGGAGGGCGCTCAGGATGGAAGTGCTCAAGCTCTTTGCGCCATATGGGCCGGGATGGCTCGGTGGCGTCCTTCTCGGCCTCATAGCGTTCTACTTCGGCCGCCAGTTTTTGGATGAATACAAAAGGCAGAACGAACGCAAGGCCGGCATCGACCTCAAGCGCGAGGAGCGGAAGCAGGCCGAGGTCGACGAGCGCGCGCAGCGGGACCGCGAGCGCTCACAGATGGAGGGCCGCATCGCCGCGCAGATGGAGCGAAGCAACTCGCTCATGGAGGCCATGAAGACCCTCATGGAGTCGGTCGTGGCGTCCAACGAGGTCCTGCACAACGACTTGGCCCACAGTCAGGCGCGCAGCCAGGGAATGGCGGAGAAGGTCGACCACATCTGCGACCGCGTCGACCTGATCTACAGCAAGGAATCCGACAGATAGGAGATACCAAGTGACGGACATTCAGGCAGGCCTCACGGTTTGCACGGTGCTGGTCGTGCCGTACATCGTGCAGGCCATCAAGACGAAGGCGATGACGGGCAATGTCGCCCGCTGGACGGCCATCGCCGTCTCGGCGGGATGCGGCGCCCTCACGGCCATGTCGGGCGGCGTCCCGACCGAACCCTCGGCATGGGTTACGTCCATCTTCGCCGCCGTCGGCGGCGTTCAGGTGGCCTACGCGGCCTTCAAGAGCGTGGGAATCACGGACAAGTGGCTCGACGCGCTGCTGGCGCTCGGCGACATCAAGGAGGACTAACATGGCAGACTTCGCGAACGTCCAGCCGGACGAGTACAAGCTTCTGGTGCGCAACTTCTCCGCAGGCCGCCCGTTCGGCATCAGGGGCGTGACCATCCACCACATGGCCGGCGACCTCAACGCCGGCCAGTGCAACGGCATCTGGGGCGCCAACGGCTGCTCGGCGCACTACTCGGTCGACCGCAACGGCTACATCGTGCAGCACGTCAACGATCTCGACCGCGCCTACGCCTGCGGCGACGGAATCGGCACCGGACGCGGCAACGACACGACCATCTCCATCGAGCACGCGAACAGCGGCAGCAACCCTTGGACGGTCCACGAGAAGGCAATCGAGAGCGGCGCACATCTGGTCGCGGCCCTGTGCCTGTACTACGGCCTCGGCCGCCCAGAGTGGTGCAAGAATGTGTTCCCGCACCGCTACTGGAGCGCCACGGCCTGCCCCGGCGAGCTCGCGGGCTCCCAGCGCGACCATTACATGCAGCGCGCCCAGGCGTGGTATGACGCGATGAAGGGCGGCAAGGCACCCGCCCCATCCACCGCCGCTAAGCCTGCCGCGGCAAAGCCCGCCCAGGCGGCATCCGGCGGCTTCTCGAAGGCATCCGGCAAGCGCATCCCCGTCCACTACTCCCTCCACCTCAAGGGTGGCGGCTGGCTGGACGAGGTGACCGACTTCGGCGCCGGGGACAACGGCTTTGCAGGGTATCCGTGCCGACAGCACGACCTGCTTTGCGCCCGAGTTGACCGCGGTACGCTCAAGTATCAGGTGCATACTATCGAGGACGGCTGGCTCGATTACGTTTCCAAGGGCGACCGCAACGACACCGTGAACGGCTGCGCGGGCATCGCCGGCCACACCATCGACGGCGTGCGCATGTACTACGTGACCCCGGGCGGCGAGGAGTACAAGCAGGCGTGGTACCGCTCGCAGACCACCGCGCGCGCCGGGTGGCTCGATGCTGTGTGCGACGATGGCTCCACATATGGCGGCGACGACTACGCCGGTTTCTACGGCGAGCCGCTCGACCGACTCCAGGTGTGCGTCACCGACGGCAACCCGTACTAGCATGATCGCGTTGGCATTCGTCCTCGGCGCGCTCTTCGGCGGCACCGTGGCGACAATCGGCCTGTGTCTCGTGAGCATCAACCGGCACTAGCCGCGGCCCGCTCGGGTTATCCCGGGCGGGCTTTTTTCTCGAGAAAAGGTGACGCTACGCCGCCCGTGGTATCCTGAGCAGCACGACGGTCCCAATGGCACAGATCTCGGTTCTAGAATCTAGGCAGACGGGGCACCATCGAACGTAAGACCGTCCGAACCTCGCATGGTCCGGGCGGTTTTTCTTATACCGACGCGACGTGATGGGACGTGGTATGGCAGCAACGGATATCGAGCGCGGACTTTCGACCGCCGAGGTCGAGGAGCGCATCGCCGCCGGTAAAATCAACCGCAACATGGAGCTCAAGACCAAGTCGGTCAAAGAGCTCATCATCGAGAACCTCTGCACGCTGTTCAATTTGATCAACGTGATCTTGGCGTTCCTGGTCATTTTGACCGGTTCGTTTAAGAATCTGACGTTCCTGTTCGTGGTGTTCCTCAATACCGCCATTGGCGTCATCCAGTCCATGCGTTCCAATAAGATGGTCGATAAGCTCACGCTGCTGACCTCCAAGAAGGCCATCGCGGTGCGCGACGGCGCCGAGGTGGAGCTCGACCTGGACCAGATCGTGCTCGACGACATCATCCGCCTGGGGCGCGGCGACCAGATTCCCGCTGACGCCGTGGTGGTTTCGGGCGAGGCGCTCGTGAACGAGAGCCTGCTGACGGGCGAGAGCGACCTTATTAAGAAACAGCCCGGTTCCGAGCTCATGAGCGGCAGCTTTATCGACTCGGGCCTGCTGCGCGCCCGCGTGATCCATGTCGGCGCCGACAACTACGTGGCCAAAATTAATAACGAGGCCAAGTACGTCAAAAAGGTCAATTCCGAGATCATGAACGCGCTTAACGCCATCGTGCGCTTTGCGAGCATCATCATGATCCCGCTCGGTTTGGCGTTGTTTGCCTCGAGTGTGAGCGAGCTGTGGGATGCCGCGGGAACCCCGGGCGATAGCGCGCTTTCGTGGTGCTTCTCCGAGCTGTTGGCTGGTCATGTGCCTTCGTCGGCGCTGCTGTCCACGGTGGGCGCCCTGCTGGGCATGATCCCGCAAGGCCTGGTGCTGCTGACCTCGTCGGTGCTCGCCATCGCCACGGTGCGCCTGGCCCGCCGCAAGGTGCTGGCGCAGCAGCTCTACTGCATCGAGACGCTCGCTCGCGTCGACGTGCTGTGCCTGGACAAGACGGGCACTATCACGTCGGGCCGCATGGAGGTCGAGGGCACCTATCCTTTGCCGGTTGAGGGCGTGAGCCTAGGCGCCGGCTCGGACGAGGCGGCTGTTCCCGTCGATACCACAGTGCTCGATTTTGCGCTGGCTAACGTGGCACGTGCGACTTCGGCCGATGCCAACGAGACCTGCCAAGCGCTGCTCAACTATTACGCCGATCGCCCGGTCGAGGTGTCTGAGCCGCTGTCGGTCATTCCATTCTCGTCGTCTAAAAAATGGAGCGGCGCTTCTTTTGCGCAGGGCTCCTATGTGATGGGCGCCGCGCAGTTTGTGCTTTCCGAGCGTGTGTTTTCGCAGGTCGAGAACCGTGTCGCCGAGCTTGCCGATACCTGCCGCGTGCTCGTGGTGGCGCGCGTGGACGGCTTTACGCCCGATGGGGATATGGTGGGCGAGGCCGAGCCCGTGGGCTTTGTGACCATCCGCGACGAGATTCGTACCTCGGCGGCCGAGACTATCGGCTACTTTAACGAGCAGGGCGTGACCCTCAACGTGATCAGTGGCGACGACCCGCGTACGGTGTCGTCAATCGCACGCGTGGTGGGCGTGCCGGGGGCGGACGCTTATGTGGACGCCACGACGCTCGATACGCCGGCCAAGCTCGATTCCGCAGTGGACCGCTACCATGTCTTTGGTCGTGTGACCCCGCAGCAGAAGCGTGAGCTCGTGCAGGCGCTCAAGCGCCGCGAGCACACCGTGGCCATGACGGGCGACGGCGTCAACGACGTGCTGGCGCTCAAGGAGGCCGACTGCTCCGTGGCCATGGCGGCCGGCTCCGATGCCGCGCGCAACGTGGCCGAGATCGTACTCGTCGACAACGACTTTGCCTCGATGCCCGCCGTGGTGGCCGAGGGCCGTCGCTCCATCAACAACCTGCAGCGTTCGGCCTCGCTATTCCTGACCAAGACGCTGTTCTCTATGGGCCTGGCGGCGCTGTGCATCGCGTTGCCGCCGTACCCCTTCGAGCCCATCCAGATGACGCTCATTAACTTCTTCTGCATCGGCGCGCCGGGCTTTGTGTTGGGCCTGGAGCCCAACAATGCTCGCGTGAAGGGGTCGTTCCTGACGAACGTGCTCAAGCGGGCACTGCCGGCGTCGATTGCGGTCATTTTGGCTGCGGCGCTCGATATCTTTGTGGCGCGCGTGTTTGGCTTTAGCCAGCTTACGCTGTCTACGATGTGCCTGCTTACGTCGTGCGCGGCGAGCGTCAGCCTGATCTGGCGCATCTCGCAGCCTCTCACGCCCTTACGTGTGGTGCTCTTTGTGTTTGTAGTCGCCGGCATCCTGGTGGGCGTTATCGGATTCCCAGAGCTGCTGTCTATTGCCAACCTGTCGATGGGCCAGATGGTTATCTTGGCTGTCATCGTGGTCTTTACCTGCTCGGTGTTCTTTAAGCTCGCCACGATGATGGATTCGCTCAAGCCGCGTCGTCGTCATGCTGCAACTGGTTTTGGCCGCGGTGTGCGCGTCCACCTGGGTCGCGGTGGCGGCAAGGTGAGCTCGACGGGTTCGACGGCCGAGCGTTTTGCCAAGCGCGTCGCCGCCGACATGGCGCAGCGCCGCGAAGATCGCACCGTTCGCGAGGCCGAGGCCCGCGCGCTCGAGGGCGTGGCCCAGGCCCAGCCCAAGAAAAAGAGGAGTGCCGGAGCCAAGCGCTCTCGCGTGACCAAGTCCGCCCAAGGCATCAAAGTCTCGATGCCAAGCAAAAAGAAGAAGTAGCTACGCGCCCTGGCGATGTTGAATTGGTGCCTTGTTCCTGTGGGGCCGTGGCGATGTTATGCTCTAACCTCGATTGTTTGAATTGCTTCGAAAAGAGGATGCCGTGATCTGCCCGCATTGCCTTAAGACTATCGAGGACGGCGCCTCGTTCTGCCCCTACTGCAACGCCTATGTGGGTCCGGGCGATGGTCCCGAGCACACCGAGTTCGTGTTCTGTGAGGGCTGCGGTGCCCGTCTTTCTCCGCATGATCGTACGTGCCCCAAATGCGGACGCCCCGCTCCGGGTATCCTCTCCGAGGACGCGGCCGCATCCGACCTGGCAGCGGGCCGCACGGCGGGCTTTCCGCGCCTAACGCAAGAACAGATCGATACCGAGGTGCCGCATGCGCCGGCCTCTGCCGCCGCGGTGCTTTCGGACGCCGCCGACCCCAATGAGACCTGCGTGCTGCCGGCTTTCGATAAGGATTTCGGTATCCCCAAGGTCGATATTCCTACGCCGGTTTCCCTGCACGACGATGCTCAAAAGTCCAAGCGCAAGGTGCACCCCGACGAGGACGCCTATCACAAGCACAAGCGTCATATCCCCAAGCCGCTCATCGTCATCGCGGTCTTTGCCGTCGTTTGCGGCGGTGCCTATTGGTTCGTGACGACCGATCCCATGGGTGTCATGCCTGGCTTCTATGACCAGTTTGGCCAGGCCGCGCAGACGACCTTCCCCACGCGCCAAAAGGGCGAGGCGACTGAGGACGATACCAAGCAGGACGATTCTGCCGAGGTGGTCCAGGAAGAAACCGTGCTTACCGATGATCAGCTCTATACCAGGCTCGACGGTCTGTATCAGACCATCGTGTCCTACGGTGACGAGGACCAGATTGGCGAGGTCATCGATTCCTTTAACAACGGCTATCTCCGAACGCCGCTGTCCACCCGCCAGGAGCTGTCGCAGAGTGCCTACGCCCTGCGCGACCAGATCAAAAAGACGCAAGATGAGCTCAACAACCTTAAGTACCAAGACGATACGGTCTATGCGGACGACATCGCCCACTTAAAGCAGCTTGCCGAGTGGATGTATGAGCGCGTCGATGTGATCTGCCAGAGCTGGGATATCTCGCTGGCCATTCCCGATGGTGAGTCGATGAGTTCCCACCAAAGCGAGATCCTGGCGCCCATCGCACAGGGCGGCAACAGCGCGCTGAACCAGTACGACGCCAACGTGGGCTCCTGGAAGCCGCAGCAGCGTTCCTAAAATTAGTTCGCCATAGTCGGCATAACCTACGTGCGCAATTGATGTAAGCGCATGCTTATTGCTACAATTCGTACAAATATGCTTTAAACGCACGAGGAAGGAACCACATGTTTGGTTTTAAGAAAGAGCTCTACACACCCGAGTATCAGCTTGCCGGCGATGAGTGCGCCGTTATCGAGACGTCGAAGGGTACCATCAAGGTCAAGTTTGACGGCGAGGGCGCTCCCATTCATGTCGCGAACTTCTGCGAGCTTTCCACGATGGGTTTCTATGATGGCCTTAAGTTCCATCGCTATGTGCCCGGCTTTGTCATTCAGGGTGGCGACCCCAATACCCGCGATATGTCCGGCGCCGACGTCGCTGCCGGTCTTGAGGGCCCCGACGGCATGCCCGGTACCGGTGGCCCCGGCTACTGCATCAAGGGCGAGTTTGCCACCAATCCGCGCAACAGCCATGTCGATGGTGCCCTTGCCATGGCACGCTCCATGGACCCCGATTCCGCGGGTTCGCAGTTCTACTTCTGCTTGGGTGCCCAGCATAACCTCGATTCCGGTTACACCGTCTTTGGTACCACGGTCGAGGGTCTCGATGTGATTTCGCAGCTGCGTGCCGGCGACGAGATCGTCCATGTCGAGATCGTTCACGAGTAAAGGGGACTTCCTTGAATAGCCAGCTGATCCAACAGGGCCGCGCCGCTTACCGCGCGGGTGATTTTTCCGCTGCAGCCCAGATGCTTGGGGCGGCAAAGACTCCCGATGAGATTATGGGCGAGGCCGATCACCTTCGTGGCAACGCCTTGATGCACCTGGGCATGTATGCCGAGGCCGCCGAGGCCTATGCCGCCGCCCTCAACGACGGCACCTATGGCAAGCGCGGCGCGCTGCTCACCAACCGCGGCAAGGCGCTCGCCGCCGTGGGCGACTACACGACGGCCGCTCAGGCGTTCTCTGCTGCTACGCAGGATGCATCCTATGCCACGCCGTTCAAGGCCTATCTGGGCCTGGGTAACGCGCTGTTCCAGTCGGGCGACTATGCCAACGCGGGTACTGCCTTCCGTCAGGCTGCCATCGACGGCGCCAATCCGGCTCCTGCCGCCGCACTCGGCGAGCTTGGTCGTTGCTTCATTAAGCTCGGCCGTCCGGCGGATGCCGTGGAGACCTACCGCACGGCTATCGACTTTGCCGGCCCCCGCGACGACACGCGCGCGCTCAACGCCGGCATGGGTCAGGCGCTTTCTGCCGCCGGCCGTCCCTCCGACGCACTCGACGCCTTTAACGCCGCTACTGCCGATGGTATCTACCAGCTCACCTCCGAGCAGGCCGATGAGCTTGCCCGCGTGCACGATTCGCTTGCCGCGCTGTCTGCCCAGACGGCTATGGCCACGGCACCGGCGCCCGCGATGGACGCTCCTGCCGTCGATCCGCTCGATCCTACGGGCGCGACCGGTCAGTTTATGCCCGATCCCTCGGACACCGGCTTCTTTACGCTGTCCGAGTCCGAGATGGTCCAGCAGGACCGTCAGGATCGTAAGCAGGCCAAGGTCCGTCGTCGCCATCGCCACACGGGTCTCAAAGTCTTCATCGTGCTGCTTCTGCTCATTTTGATCGCCGCGGGCGGTCTGGGCTTTGCCTACACGCGCGGCTTTGGCTTCCCGTCTCAGGAATCTGTGGTTACCGATCTGTTCCAGGCTGCCGGCGACGGTGACACCGCAAAGGCCGAGTCTTGCCTGGCCTCGAGCCTGTCCGAGGACGCTAAGTCGATGATCATCTCCTCGATTCCGCAGGGTGCTACCGTGTCCGTCGAGGGCATGGACCAGTCCATGACCGAGACGACCGCCAAGGTTAAGGCGTCGCTGTCCAAGGGCGGCGAGCAGGAGTACACCGTCAAATTCGTGCGCTCCGACAACCATATCGGCTGGGCCGTTTCCTCGCTCGATATGGATTTCTCGGCTGCTGACAACCAGTAGTGACCTTATGGGATTTAGCTTTGCCCGGCGCTTCACCGCAAGTGAGGTGCCGGGCTTGCGCTAGTATGATGAGCTAGTAGTTTTCCAGCAATCATCCAACACATCAGGAGTTGCGTTGTTTTCTTTGATGGATATGTTCTTCGGTAGCTATGCGGGCGATCTTGCCATCGACCTCGGCACCGCAAATACGCTTGTCTCCGTGCGCGGCAAGGGCATCGTCATCCGCGAGCCCTCCGTCGTCGCCATCGACAAGAACGACGAGCGCATCCTGGCGGTCGGTATCGAGGCCAAGCGCATGCTCGGTCGTACGCCCGGCAACATCGTGGCCGTTCGTCCCCTTAAGGACGGCGTCATCGCCGACTTCGATGTTACCGAGGCCATGCTCCGCTACTTTATCGACAAGGCTTCCGAGAAGCGTTATCCGTGGACCCCGCGTCCGCGCGTTGTCGTCTGCGTTCCCTCCGGCGTCACGTCGGTCGAGAAGCGTGCCGTCTTTGAGGCTACGATCCAGGCCGGTGCCCGCCAGGCCTACCTGATCGAGGAGCCCATGGCTGCCGCTATCGGCGCCGACCTGCCCGTCGAGGAGCCCACCGGCTCCATGGTCATCGACATCGGCGGCGGTACCACCGAGGTCGCCGTTATCGCCATGGGCGGCATCGTCGTCTCGCAGTCCATCCGTATTGCCGGCGATGAGTTCGACCAGGCCATCCTCACGCACGTTCGCGATGCCTATAACCTGGCCATCGGCGAGCGCACGGCAGAGGACATCAAGATCAAGGTCGGCTCTGCTGTGCCGCTCAAGGACGAGCTCGACGTCGAGGTCAACGGCCGCGACGTGATTACCGGTCTGCCCAAGACCGTGCGCATCGAGAGCGAGGAGATTCGTCGCGCGCTCAACAAGCCGCTCGACGAGATGGCCAAGGCCGTTAAGGACGCCCTCGATGCCACGCCGCCCGATCTTGCCTCTGACCTTATGTACTATGGCATATTGCTGACCGGTGGCGGCGCGCTGCTGCGCGGTCTCGACGTGCGCCTGCGCGATGAGACCGGTGTTTCGGTCAACGTCAGTCCTACGGCGCTCGATAACGTCGTTAACGGCTGCGCCCGCGTGCTCGAGGCCAATGCGTTTGATGGCGGCTTCGTCCAGACCAATGCTTAATTTCCAAAAGGTGGATTCCATTTGGCACGATCTTCGGGTTTCTCCACAAATCTGAATACCAAGCGACAATCAACGGGTATGCGCCCGTTGATTGTTTTCAGCCTGATTTCGGTGTTGCTGCTCACGTTTTACATCCGCGAGGGCGAGGCAGGACCGATTCATGCCGTGCGTTCGGGCGTAACGACGATTACCTCGCCGGTGCGCTTTGTGGGCTCGGCTGTGGCGGCTCCCTTCAATGCGATCGGCAACGTGTTCTCTAACCTTACGGCGTCGCAGGACACGCTCGACGAGCTCAAGAAACAAAACGAGGAGCTGACCTCTAAGGTTGCTGAGCTCTCCGAGGCTCAAAAGACCGCTGAGCGTCTGGAGGGGCTGGTCGGCCTGCAGTCGACCTACAACCTTAAATCGACCGCAGCTCGTATTGTCGGTGCCTCCGGCGATGCCTGGACCTCGACCGTTACCATCGACAAGGGCTCTGCCGACGGCCTTACCATCAACATGCCCGTGACGAGTTCTGCCGGTGTTATCGGCCAGATTATCGAGGTATCGGCCAAAACGTCGACCGTGCGCCTGATTGGCGACGAGAACTCGGGCGTGTCCGCTATGGTGCAGGACACGCGCGCTCAGGGCATGCTGCAGGGTCAGGCTGACGGCACGCTGCGTCTTGAGTACGTGAGCGTCGACTCCGACGTTAAAGTCGGCGACATCATCGTGACCTCGGGCATCGGTGGTGTGTTCCCCAAGGGCCTTCCGCTTGGCACCGTCTCGTCGGTTGAGAAATCGGCAAACGACGTGTACTACACCATTGTGGTGCGCGCTCAGACAACGGCCGAGAACAACGAGGAAGTGCTGGTCATTACCTCGCTGACCGATGAACAGTCGGCCTCGGATGAGGACGTGAGCACGGCCAACAGCACGCCGCAGGGAACGTCGCGCGATGCTGCAACCAAGACGAAGGACGAGAGCTCGGATGACAGTTCCGACGCGTCCGAGACGACCGATTCCGGCTCGAGCGAATAGGGGGCATGTCCATGGATCTACACGAGCAGGGGATGAGCTCCCGCACGTTTGTAATCGCCGCCATCGTGTGCGTGCTGCTGCAGGCAGGCCTGGCACCGCAGATCTCCATTGCGGGCGGTCGCGTCAACTTCATGATTATCTTGGTGTGCCTAAGCGTGTTCTCTGGCGACCCGACCCGTGCCGTCGTGTGCGGTTTTTGCAGCGGCTTGTTTTATGACCTGTCCGCTGCCGTGCCGGTGGGCGTTATGTCGCTCCTGCTGACCGTGGGTTCTTTTGCCCTGGTGCACAGCGCCGTCGGTCAGACGGGCGGTACCCCGAGTGCGCGCGGCGTCACTGTGGGCGCCTTCGCGCTCGTCATTAATGTGATCTACAGCATCATCTTGCTGTTTATGGGTTTGGAGACGAGCTTTGTTGTGGCGATCTTCGGCCATGCGCTGCCGTCCTCGATCCTGACGGGTCTGGTTGCCATTCCGTTTTTGATGTCCGGTGTCGTGCCGCAGTCCGGCTATGGATTCTCCGCACGTGGCGGACGCCAGACGGGTATGCGCTTTAAGCCCAAGACCCGCAAGCTCAAATAGGGGAGGCCCGTAGATGTCTTCCCAGTTGACGGTTATTATCGCCGGTATCGTGCTGGTTGTGGCCATCGTGGTCGCGCTGGTCATCATGCGTCGTGGCGATTCCCGTTTTACCTACGATACGCAGCATGGAACGGCCCCGCGCGCCACCGAGGGCGAGGGCAATACCGCGGCGACCGCCTTTAAGGGCCGCTTTTCCATCCTCACCACGGGCGTAGGCGCGATGTTTGCGGCGCTTGCCATCAAGCTGTGGGGCATGCAGATGGTCTCGTCGGACTATTACGAGAAGCAGGCCAATAGTAATCAGACTCGTACCGTTACCACACCCGCTGTGCGCGGCCGCATCCTCGACCGCAATGGCGTGGCGCTTGTCCAGAATCGTCCCTCACTTGCTGTCGTGGCCTACCGCGACCTTGCCGAGGATGAGGTTTTAGTTCGCCATCTTGCCAACGTGCTCGGTATGCCCTACGTGGCGGTTCTGCGCAATATCCAGGACAATACAGAGGGCGCCCAGAGCCTGCATACCATTGCGACGGACGTCCGCCGCTCCACGGTTGCCTATATTCAGGAGCACGCCGGCGAGTTCCCGGGCGTCAAGATTGCCGAGCGTACCGAGCGCCAGTATCCGTATGGCGAGACGGCATGCCATATCTTGGGCTATACCGGCACCATTACCTCCGAGCAGCTCGAGGCTCAGAATAAGAAAACCTCTGGCGATGATGATGCTTCTGCTGGCAAGATTACGTACCAGTCGGGCGATATCGTGGGCCAGGCGGGCGTTGAGAGCTACTACGAAAACCTGCTGCAGGGTATTCGTGGCGAGCAGACCGTCAAGGTCGATGCTTCGGGCAATGTGACCGGTCAGGCCGGTGCCGTGCCCGCGAAGGCCGGCTCCGACATTAAGCTCACGCTCGACCTTAAGATCCAACAGGCCTGTGAGACGGCGCTGGCGAGCGCTATCGAGCTTGCCAAGACCACTGGTTACAGTAATGCCGGCAACGGCGCTGTGGTGTGTCTCGATCCCAACAATGGCGAGATCCTGGGCATGGCGAGCCAGCCCAAGTTCGATCCGTCTGTCTTTATCGGTGGTGTCTCAAATGACGTGTGGACCGAGCTCAATGATGACAAGGGTTCGCACCCGCTGCTCAACCGCGCCATTAGCGGACAGTACATGTCGGCCTCGACCATCAAGCCGCTCTCGGCACTGGCCGGTCTTGAGTTTGGAACCTACACTTCAACGCAGACAACCAACTGCACGGGCTATTGGACGGGCCTGGGCAAGGCTTGGGGCAAGCGCTGCTGGCTGACGTCTGGCCACGGCACCATGACGCTGCAGTCGGGTATCGCCAACTCGTGCGACCCCGTCTTCTATGACATGGGCAAGGCGTTCTTTTATGACGAGCAACATTCCGAGGGCCTGCAGGAGGTCTTTCGTCGCTGGGGCCTAGGCAAGACCTGCGGTATCGATCTGCCGAGTGAGGGCGCGGGCCGTATTCCCGATGCCGAGTGGAAAGAGTCGTACTTCACCGACGCATCTGCCGAGGACCGCAAGTGGAATGCCGGCGATATGACTAACATTGCTATCGGCCAGGGCGACATCCTGGTGACGCCCCTGCAGATGGCGTGCGCCTATATGGGTCTTGCCAACGGCGGCAAACAGTACGTGCCTCACGTGTTTTTGTCTGCCGTGTCGCGCGATGGCGACGGCGATGCCTATAAGTACAACGGCAAGGGCAAGAAGAAGCGTCTGGAGGCCAAGATCAACAGCGATTCGGATTTGACTCTTGTCCGCAACGGCATGCACGACGTGATTTACACGGCATCGACGTCCTTGGCGGCGCACTTTGGCACCCTGACGCCGCAGGTATACGGCAAGTCGGGCACGGGCGAGAAAAGCGGCGAGGACGAATATGCGTGGTTCTGCGCCTATGCACCGGCCGATGATCCCAAGTATGTCATCGCTACTGTCCTGGAGCAGGGCGGCGGCGGCTCGGATACCGCGATGCATGTCGTGCGCGATGTGCTCGGCGTGATTTATGACGAACCCGATACCTCTTCGGCCTCGGGCGATTCTTCGGTTCGATAGGAAGTTGCGATGGATTTTTCTCCGGCGGATCTGTTCCGTTCAACCAAGACCGGCTCTCGCAGCAGCCTGGACCGCGTCAACAAGCAACTTACGGCCTCGCGCGGCACGTTTCGCCAAAAGGTACATATCGGTGTGCTCGTGGCCACCGTGGCGCTCGTCGCCTACGGTGCCATCATCATCTGGTCGGCTTCGCAGTTTAAGGCCGATGCCTCGTTCTCACGCCATCTGCTGGGAATCGGCATCGGAGCGGTGCTGGCGGTGCTGGTCTGGCGTACCGACCTGCGCGGTATTTCCAATTTCTCGACGGCGTTGCTCGTCATCGACCTGATCGTGATCTTCTCGCCCAAGATTCCGGGCCTGTCCTATACGGGCGGTCTGGGCATGACGGGCTGGATCAAGATTCCCGGTATCGGTTTGACATTCCAGCCGGTTGAGCTTGCCAAGCTCATCACCATCTTCTTTATTGCTACGCTTGGCTCGCAGTATAACGGTCGCATCGATACCGTTCGCGACTACGTCAAGCTCTGCGGCATGCTGTCCATTCCGTTTTTGGCCGTCGTTGCCATGGGCGACCTGGGCTCGGGCCTTGTCGTGCTGGTTTCGGGTGCCATCGTCATTTGTATGAGCGGTGCACGCCGCGAATGGGTGCTGTCGACCCTGGCCCTGCTCGTGGGCCTGGTGGCCCTCGTTCTGGCGCTCGATTCGGTCTTTGATTCGCTGCTCGGCCACGATGTGCTCATCAAGCAGTACCAGATGAACCGACTGACCGTCTTTATCGACCCCGATAATGCCGATTCGGACGATGCCTACAACCTGCAGCAGTCGCTTATTGCCGTTGGCTCGGGCGGCTTCTTTGGTAAGGGTTTGGGCCATGCGACGCAGTCGGCCGGCGGCTTTCTGCCTGAGTTCCACACCGACTTCGTCTTCGCCTTTCTGTCCGAGACCTTTGGCTTTTGTGGTTCCTTTTTGCTGCTGTGCTTGTACGTACTGCTCATCTTCTCGACGATCCGCGTTGCCTTTAAGTGCGAGTCTCTGTTCCTACGCTTATCATGCGTAGGCATCGTTGGCATGTGGGCGTTCCAGACCTTCGAAAACATCGGCATGTGCATCGGCATGATGCCGATTACCGGTATTCCGCTACCGTTTATTAGCTTCGGTTCGTCTTCGATGATGATTCAGCTGCTGACGGTGGGTATCGTACAATCCATATGGCGGCATCGTTCGGGCGCCGCGTAACCGCTGGAGGGGTTTGCTATGAAAATTCCCGTAGATAAGCTGACCCGCGCTTTTAAGATGGGCGCGTCCGTTAAGAAGGATTCCGATACGCCGGTGCGCGTCTCGGTCTATCTGGATTCGTCCGCCTCGCGGTTTCTGGCCGAGACGGTGCGTGACGCCTTTGTGCCGCAGACGACCTCGGGCATTGTGCGCGTCGAGCGTCTGGGGGAGGAGCGAATTGCTCCAAAGACCGATACCGATGTGGTGCTGGTGCTCTCGTGTGGTTCCGACCGCTTGGAGAGTGCCGTGCAGGAGCTCGTGATCGCCGGCGCGCCCGTGTGCGTGCTTGCCGAGTCTGCTGTGGAGGTGCCGTTTATCGAGGAGTCTACGCCCATGCTCGGCGTGGTAGCGGCAACCGATAAGACGTATCTGCTCGAGACGCTTGCCCGCTGGATTCTCGATCGCACGGACAAGGAAACGGCTTTTGCGGCGAACTTTACCTTCATGCGCATCGCCGCGGCCAACCGCATCATCACCTCGTGCGCGCTCACCAATATGGCGACCGGTGCGCTGGTGTTTTTGCCGGGCGCCGATTATCCCGTTATGGCGCTGGCGCAGGTGGGCATGCTCTTTGAGCTCGCTGCCGTCTTTGGACGCGGCATTAAGCCTGAGCGCGGCTACGAGGTCGCGGGCGTGCTTGCCGGCGGTCTTGTGATCCGCGCGGTCACCCGCGCGCTCGTCAAGCAGACGCCGCATATTGGGTTTGCCGTCAAGGCGCTCACTGCTGCCGCGGGCACCTATGGCATGGGCCGTGCGCTTGTTTCGCTCTACGAGCGCGATGTCGACTACAGCCGTGCCAACGAGGTGGTCACTGCCACGTTCTCCCGCGTTCGCGATCTGGTGACCACGGTCGCGGGCGCTACCCGTCCTATGGCGTCCTATCAGGACGCATCAGATCTCGCTGCTTAGGGGTTTTCCGTTGCGCGTTGCATACCAAGACTGTTTTCATCTAATTGAGCCGCTGCTCGCCAAGGTCGAGAAGCCGAGCCGCTATATCGATCACGAGTGGGGCACGCTTTCCAAGGCCGATGCCGATTACCGTTGTTGTCTGATCTATCCTGACGTATACGAGGTCGGTCTGCCCAACCAAGGTATCGCCATCCTCTACAACATCCTTAACCAGGCTGAGGGCATCTCCTGCGAGCGTGGCTATGTGCCGTGGCCCGATATGGGTGACGCCATGCGCGAGGCGGGCATTCCGCTGCTGTCGCTCGAGGGTGCAGCGCCGGTCGCTTCGTTTGATATCGTTGGCCTGCATGTGCCGCACGAGATGGCGGTGACGAACTTCCTCGAGGCTCTCGACCTCGCTGGCATTCCGCTGTTGGCGGCCGACCGAGGTGAAGACGACCCCATTATCATCGCCGGCGGTCCCTCGGTGTACAACCCCGAGCCGTACGCGGCCTTCTTCGATGCCATCCTCATCGGCGAGGGCGAGGAATCGCTGCTCGAGACCTGCCAGTTGCATCGCCGTCTGCGTGACGAAGGAGTCCCGCGCGCGCAGATTGTCGAGCAGCTTGCATCCATTGCCGGCAACTACGTGCCGTCGCTCTACGAGGTGCGTCACGACGAGCCCTGCTCGCCGCATGGCTACACCGTGCCGCGTGAGGGCAAGGATGCGCCGACGGTGGTCTTCAAGCGCGTCGTCGAGGATTTCGGCGCCACGAATCCGTTGTCGCAGTCGTGCGTGCCCTATGCGCAGCTGGTCCACGACCGCCTGTCTATCGAGATTCTGCGCGGCTGCGCCCGCGGCTGTCGTTTTTGCCAGGCCGGCATGACGTATCGCCCGGTGCGCGAGCGCTCGGCCGACCAGATCGTCTCGTCGGTGATTCAGGGTCTGGAAAAGACCGGCTATGACGAGGTGTCGCTGACCTCGCTCTCCACGACCGACCACTCCTGCATTCGCGACGTGCTCGGCAGGCTCAACCGTCGCCTGGAGGATACGGGTATTCGCGTGTCTATTCCGTCGCAGCGCTTGGATTCGTTTGGCGTGGATATGGCCGAGTCGGTCGCCGGCGAAAAGAAGGGCGGCCTGACGTTCGCGCCCGAGGCCGGCAGCCAGCGCATGCGCGACATCATTAACAAGAACGTGACCGAGGAGGACCTGGACCGTGCGGCCAAGGCGGCCTTCGAGGCCGGCTGGAACCGCATGAAGCTCTACTTTATGATGGGCCTTCCCGGCGAGCGCGACGAGGACATCGTGGCCATCGCCAATCTGGCCGATCACGTGCTGGAGCTCGGTCGTTCCGTGGTGCCCAAGGCTCGTCGCGGCTCGATCTCGGTGTCCATCTCGGTTTCGGTCTTTATCCCCAAGGCTGCCACGCCGTTCCAGTGGTGCCCGCAGCTCGACTACGACGACGTCAAGCGTCGCCAGAAGCTGCTCATCACGAGCGTTCGCAACCGTGCCGTCCGCGTGCATTACCACGATGCCGAGACCTCGCTCATCGAGGCCGCGCTGTCCCGCGCCGGTCGTGACATGACGCCCGTCATCATCGACGCTTGGCGCTCGGGCTCTCGCTTTGACGCCTGGGTAGAGCATTTCTCGCTCGATAACTGGAAGGAGGCTGCTGCCAAAAACGGCATCGACCTCAATGAGCTCGTGCACCTGCCCTACGAGTTGGACTGGCGCCTGCCTTGGGAGCACGTGAGCCCCGGCTGCACGCGCGGCTTCCTCGAGCGCGAGTACCGTCGCTCGCTCGAGGGCGTCACGACTCCCGACTGCACCCGCACGTCGTGCACCGGCTGCGGGATCTGCCCCACGCTCCACGCCAAGAATGTATTGATGGGTGATCGCGCATGAGTGAGCGCCTGACCGACAACCCCACGCTCTTTAGGCTTCGCGTTCGCTATGGCAAGCGCGATCGCCTTAAGTACCTGGGCCATCTCGAAGTAATCCATACCATTGAACGCATCGTGCGCCGTGCGGGACTTCCCTATGCCGTCACGCAGGGCTTCTCCCCGCACATGCGCGTGGGCTTCTCTTCGGCGCTACCGGTGGGTACGTCGTCGACCTGCGAGTGGTATGACCTGTTTATGACCGAGTTCGTGGCGCTCGACGAGGCGTTTGGGCGCCTGGCTGCGGCGTCTCCGGCCGATCTGGCGCCCATCGAGGCGGCGTACATCGACGTGCGCACGCCGGCGTTGACGGCGCAGCTCACGCGTCTGTCGTATCGCATCGACCTGCACTTGGATCCCAAGGCGCCCGTATGCGCCGACGAGGTGCGTCGTGCGATCGACACGCTGCGCGCGGACCATGGCATCGACTACGCGCGCGGAAAAAAGAGCAAGCGCTTGGATTTGGATCACACGCTCGTTGGCTATGAGCTCACGGCGGGGGAGCGCCCGGACCATTTGGTGCTCATGCTCGACACCCATGCCGACAACGAGGGCTCCATGCGTCCGGAAATTTTGCTTTCCGCTGCTGATGTTTTGTTGCAGGGCTTGACCCCGGGCGTGGATGCACCTATTGTTTCCACCGGTATGCAAGACCTCGTGACCATCTGCTCCTACGATGTCGAGCGTCAGAATCAAGCATGCGAGGACGACGAGGGCCGACTCGTCAGCCCCATACCTGTGCGAACTTGTGGATTTGCTCCACATACTCGTTGACGGGGGTATTTTCGCCTGCTACTATATTCGGCTGTTGCACTAACTGATGCATGAAGGGCAAGTAAACATGTACGCAATCGTTAACACGGGCGGCAAGCAGTACAAGGTCGCCACCGACGATGTCATCACCGTCGAGAAGATCGAGGGCAATGAGGGCGACAAGGTCACCCTGCCTGTTATCTTCCTCAACGATGGTAAGAAGATCGTCACCGATCCCGACAAGCTGGCCAAGGCCAAGGTTACCGCTCAGATCGTTGAGCAGTTCAAGGGCGAGAAGCAGCTGGTCTTCAAGTTCCACAAGCGCAAGCGCTATCGTCGTCTGAAGGGTCACCGTCAGCAGCTCACCAAGCTGAAGATTGTGAAGGTCCAGGCTACCTCCCGCGCCAAGAAGGCTGTCAAGGCAGAGGCCGAGGCTGTTGCCGAGGCTCCCGTCGCCGAGTAGATTACACTCGTAACGAAAGAGTAGGTATACACAATGGCACACAAAAAAGGACTCGGTTCCTCCCGTAATGGCCGTGACTCCCGCGGTCAGCGCCTTGGCACGAAGCGCTATGCCGGCCAGACGGTAACCACGGGCACGATTCTCGTCCGTCAGCACGGCACGCACATCCACCCGGGTGAGAACGTTGGCCGTGGTAAGGACGACACGCTGTTCGCGCTGGTCGACGGTACCGTTGAGTTCCACAAGGGTATCAAGCACAGGGTCAGCGTACGCCCGCTCGCGAACGCGTAATTCACCCTTCATAGAGCACATATGTGGGAGGCACTTGAGTTTTAGGATTCAAGGGTCTCCCTCTTTTTGTAGGAGGCGATTCTGTTGTCACAGTTCACCGATATCAGCCGCATTAACGTTTGCGGCGGCGACGGCGGAGCCGGATGCATGTCGTTTAGGCGCGAGGCATTTGTCCCCAAGGGCGGCCCCGATGGCGGCGACGGCGGTCGTGGCGGCAATGTCGTCATCCAGGCCGATGCTCAGCTGTCTTCGCTGATCGATTACCGCTTTAAGCATCACTTTCGCGCCGAGCGCGGCACGCACGGGCAGGGTGCCCGTCGTAACGGCAAGAGCGGCGAGGACCTGATTCTCAAGGTCCCTATGGGTACCGTGGTGCGCGAGCTCGACCCCGAGACGCAGACCCCGATGTTCGAGATTGCCGATCTGGTGCATGATGGCGAGCGCGTTGTCGTGGCCCCTGGTGGCGCCGGTGGTCTCGGCAATACGCACTTTGTGACGTCGGTGCGCCGCGCGCCCGCGTTCGCCCAGCTGGGCGAGCCGGCCGAGGAGCACTGGATTGAGCTCGAGATGAAGCTCATGGCCGATGCCGCGCTCGTGGGCTTCCCTTCGGTGGGTAAGTCATCGCTCATCGCGCGCATGAGTGCCGCCCGTCCTAAGATTGCCGACTACCCGTTTACCACGCTCGTGCCGAACCTCGGCATGGTGCGTGCCGGCGAATATTCTTACGTAGTTGCCGACGTCCCCGGCCTCATCGAGGGCGCGAGCGAGGGCAAGGGCCTGGGTCACCAGTTCCTGCGCCACATTGAGCGTACGGCCCTGATCATGCATGTCGTCGACATGACGGGTGGTTTTGAGGATCGCGATCCGGTTGAGGACTACCGCATCATCAACCGTGAGCTCGAGCAGTATGGTGCCGAGCTTTCGGAGCGTCCGCAGATCGTCGTTGCCAACAAGTGCGACGCGCCGGGCACGGCCGACAAGATTGCCGACCTCAAGCGCGCAGCGCTCGACGATGGACATATGTTCTTTGCCGTGTCCGCCGTGACGGGCGCCGGTCTCAACACGCTGATGCTTGCCGTGGGCGAGCAGGTGGCTAAGCTTCGCGCCGAGCTGTCGGTCTCTGATGAGCCGGTCGATCTGCGCGACGAGGAGTGGGAGCGCCGCCGTCTGCAGCGCGAGAAGCGGTTCCGCATTGTCCAAGAAGAGCCCGGTGCCTTCCGCGTGGTCGGTCGTGCCATCGAGCGCATGGTCATCCAGACCGACTGGGAAAACGAGGAAGCCGTCATTTACCTGCAGCATAAGTTTGCGCGTATGGGTGTTGACGACGCGCTCGAGAAGGCCGGTTGCCGTGCGGGCGACGAGGTCCGCATTTGCCAGCGCGCCTTTGACTTTGAGGGCGCCGAGGACTTCTCGGAGTACGAGGAGCTCGAGGATGCTGGCGAGGACGTTGCCGTTGAAGCCATTGACGTGGCCGATGCTGCGGATGAGGGCGTCGAGGTTGTCGATGCGGCGGATGCCGCGGGCGATACCGAGACCTCGGAGGGCGAGTAAGCCATGTCGCTGCGCGGTGGAATCGGTCTGCCCGAGCTTCCTCTAGAGGACGGGCAGGAGTTTAGGCTCGGCATTATGGGTGGCACCTTTGATCCCATCCATTACGGGCACCTGGTGACCGCCGAGCAGGCGCGCGAGTCGCTCGATTTGGACGCTGTGCTCTTTATGCCGGCGGGCTCTCCTGCCTTTAAGCTTGACAAGCCGGTGACGCCTGCTGAGGACCGTTATGCAATGACGGTCCTCGCCACCGCCGCGAACCCGGCCTTTTTGGCGAGCCGGTTCGAGATCGACCGTCCGGGCGTAACCTATACGGCCGATACGCTTCATGCCCTTCGCGACTTTTACCCGCCGCAGGTAAAGCTTTACTTTATTACGGGCGCCGACGCGATTATCGATATTGTGACCTGGCATGATGCCGAACGAATCGCTGAGCTTGCCACCTTTATTGCTGCGACGCGACCGGGCTTTGATATCGATACGGCGCGTGCCCGAATCAAAGAGTCGGGACTGCCGTTCGACGTGCGCTATATTCAGATTCCGGCGCTGGCGATCAGCTCGACGAACATTCGTAAGCGAGTTGCCCGCGGCATGAGCGTGCGCTATCTTACGAGCGAGTCCGTGCTCGGCTACATTCACAAACGCAGGCTATATGCCGATTTGGGCCAAGAAGATTTTGAGTGATGGGGGTCTACGTTGTCGGTAGAGGATCAGTTTGAGGGCGATGAGCGCGCGCTGCTCAAGCGCATTCAAGAGCTGCTCGATGTTCGCATGAAGGATAAGCGCAAGCGCTATGTGCATTCGCTGGGTGTTGCCGAGACCGCACTTCATCTGGCCGAGGTCTACGGCGTTGACCGCTTTGATGCCGCTGCCGCCGGCCTGATCCATGACTGGGACAAGGTACTCTCCGACGACGAGCTGGTCACGCGCGCTCTGCATTACGGCATTAAGATTGCCGGCTCTCCGTCTGCCGCGACGCCGCTTTTGCATGGCCCGGTTGCCGCCTATGAGCTTCCGCAGCTCTTTCCCGAGCTGTCGTCGGCGGTCTTTCAGGCTGTCGACCGTCACACCGTGGGTGCCTGCGACATGACGCCGCTCGATATGGTGGTCTTTGTGGCGGATGCCATCGAGCCCAACCGTCACGGTGACTATGCCCATGCGCTGCGCAAGATGGTGGGGAAGTCCTCGCTCGACGAGTTGTTCTTCTCCTGTTTTGCGCAGGGTCTGGTCTATGTGATCCAGTCCGGGCGTTATCTTTATCCCACGGCTATTACGATTTACAACCATTACGCCCAGCTGCGCTAGCTCGGGCTGTCTAGAAAGAGGTATTCCATGGCCGACGAGACCATGACCGACGAGCAGATTCTTGAACGTGTGGAGCACAAGAGCTTCGCCGCCACGTCCGACCGCACTGCCGCCTCGCTGTCCGCGAGCGGTGTCGCCGCCGAGGATGTAGCCCGCGCCGCCGCGCAGGCCGCCTACGACAAGAAGGGCGAGGACGTTCAGGTGCTCGACCTGACCGAGCTTTCCGACGTATGCGACTACTTTGTGCTTGCCACCGGTGCCAACAACCGCCAGGTCGATTCTATCGTCGACGAGATCGAGGAGAAGGTCGCCGAGGCATGCGGTGAGCATCCGTTCTCCATCGAGGGCCGCGAGCAGAAGACCTGGATGCTCATGGACTACGGTTCGGTTGTCGTCCACGTCTTCACTCCCGAAGCCCGCGACTTCTACCGCCTCGAGAAACTCTGGGGAGACGCCCCCCAGCTTCCCCTCAACCTCCTCTAAATGATTTTTCTGGGACGGGGATAAAATAATCATTGCTACCGTTTGCCGAACCGCTCACCTTTGTTGGGCGGTTCGGCCCTTTTCTTCCTTTCCTTTTGTATGCTGTGACTACTGCATCCTTGGAAGGGAGGGTTTCGATGACTCGTGTTGCCCGTGCGTTGTCCGAACTCGGCCATTATCACGTCATGCTCAAGGGCTGTGCTGGCCAGCTGATCTTCGAAGACGATGACGATCGCCTTTATTTTCTCAATCTATTGAACAGACGATTTACGTCCGCTCATATTCGTCTTCTTGCCTGGTGCCTCATGGACAATCATGTTCACCTGCTATTTGATGATCTCGATAATCAGATGAGCGTTGCTATGCATGCGATTGATACGGCATATGCGAAACACTTCAATCAAAAAACCGGTCGCCGCGGACCGGTGTTCCAGGAACGATTCAAGAGTGTGATCATTTCTGACGACAAACAGCTGCTCCGTTGCGTCCGATACATACACGACAATCCTGCAAAAGCAGGTATTTCTTCTGCTCCTCTGTATCGCTGGAGCAGCTTCCATGAGTATTTCTCTCATCCCGAAATTTGTGATTGTGAAGGTATTCTCAATCTGTTTGGGGGGACGGAAGCGTTTTATCTTTCGAGTACCGACGGCAAGCCTAATCCCTATTTTATGCCCGAAGGTAAGCATATCTCCGATATGGATGCGCTGGAAGTTGCCCGGGCTCTTTTGGCTCCGCATGAGCCTTATCAGCTTAAAACTTTGCCGAAATCAGAGCGAAATCGTCTTCTGGCAGTGTTGAGGCATCGGGGGTTTACGATTGACCAGATTTCGCGTCTGACGGGAATTGGGACCAATATCATTCAAAGGGCGAAATGACGCTCCAAATGATTAAAAAATCCCCGTCCCAGAATAATCATTCGCACCTGCCCGGCTTTCTTTTTGCCCAAAGGCGGTTAATCGTTGAAACGGGATTGGCGGCCGAAGGATAGGGCGGTGTCGCCGAACTTGTCTCGGACGGCGTCGATAGCGACCGAGAGGTCGCGTCGCTCGCTGGATTGGGCTCCGCGGTCATCGATCTCGCAGAACAGGTCAGTCTGGATGCCGCCCTGATGGTCAAAGTCGCTCATGCCGATGCCCGCTAAGCGAACATGCATGCCTTCCTGCCAGATATTGTCGAGCAGCTCGAGCGCTACGGCAACAAAGATATTCTCGTCATCGGTAGGGTGCGGAAGCCGCCGCTGCGCCGTGCGTCCGCTGCCATACGAATACTTGAGCTTGAGCGTCACCGTGGCACCCGTCAGCCCCTGACGGCGCAGACGGCGTCCCACTGACTCGCCCAGCAGCGCAATAGCCGCCTCAATATCCCCACGCTCAGTCAAATCTTTAGCAAAGGTGCGCTCGTTGCTCACCGATTTAACCTCGCGCTCTTCATCGAGACTCGTGACTTCGGAGATTTCGAGTCCCAGCGCACGCTGACGCATGCGCTCGCCGTTGACGCCAAAAATAGAGGCCAAGGTGGACTCCGGCGCACGCGAAAGCTCGCCAAGGGTGTAGATGCGCATGCGGCGCAGTCGCTCCTCGGCCGAGCGCCCGATGCCGCTCATGGCAGATACCGGCAGTGCGGCCAAAAAGCGCTGCTCGGTTCCGGGGCGCACGATGGTCAACCCAAACGGCTTATCCCGCTCGCTTGCGATCTTTGCGACCGTCTTGTTGCAGCCCACGCCAATGGAGCACGTCACTCCCAGCGCTGCCACGCGGTCGCTTATACGCCGCGCAACCAGCAGCGGGTCTTCGGGCGCAAAGCGACCCGGTGTGATATCGATAAAGGCTTCGTCGATGGATACGCGCTCAACGCGCGGCGTCTCCTCGGCAAGAATCGACATGACCTGCGCGCTCACCTCGCGGTAGCGATCAAAGTGCCCGTGCGTCCAAATGGCTTGCGGGCACAAGCGCCGCGCCTCGGCCGAGGCCATGGCAGAGTGCACGCCAAAGCGACGTGCCTCATACGAACACGTGGACACGACGCCACGCGAATCGGCGTCTCCGCCCACGATGAGCGGCTTTCCGCGCCATTCGGGATGATCGAGCATCTCCACGCTCGCAAAAAACGCATCGAGGTCCATCAGGCCCACCGCCGGACCCGTCCAGGGAGGCGGCGTGACGCCCGTGGCATCCTCATAACCGTATGTATGTTCGCGTCTTTCCATGTCATGAGTATACCGCGCAGCTCATGTGGGGTGCGTGTATGTGCTTGCAAATCCCGAATTCTTGTCTAAGATATGGATTTGCCCTCGACTACACCGAAGAAGTTGGTCTCACGGACTTCACCTGCCCGCGTCGATGGCGTATTATGTTCAACTGTTTGTTTGTAGTTGCAGCCTAAAGCTGCTTGGTTGGAGGAGTTTCCTTTGGCAGTCAAGATTCGCCTTGCTCGTCACGGCGCTAAGAAGCGTCCGTACTACCGTGTCGTCGTCGCCGATTCCCGCGCCCCGCGTGACGGTCGTATCATCGAGGAGGTTGGCCGCTACAACCCGATGACCGCCCCCAAGACCATCAACCTCGACCTCGAGAAGATCGCCGACTGGCAGTCCAAGGGCGCTCAGCTTACCGACGCCGTCGCCGCTCTGGTCAAGGCCGCCAATGAGGGCGAGAAGACCGAGACCGTCGTCAAGAAGTCCAAGAAGCAGCTCGCCAAAGAGGCCGAGGCCGCTAAGGCTGCCGCTGAGGCCGCTGAGGGCGCCGAGGAGTAAATCGTGCCTGAGGTTGACGCTGCACAGCTCGAGGGTGAGGCAATGCTCTCAGATCGCATCGCTGATCTCGTCGAATATCTCGTTGTTCAGATCGTCGACGACCCGGATTCCGTGAGCCTTGAGGTCATCGATGGTGACGACGCCTCTACGATTGAGGTTTCGGTCGCCGAGGATGACGTCGCTAAGGTCATCGGCCGTCGTGGCCGTACCATCAAGGCCATTCGCACGCTCGCCCGTGCACTGGCCGCTCGCCTCGACACTGCTGTCGAGGTAGAGGTTCTGGGCTAGGACCTTGAGGTCCCAGTACAAAAACATCGCCCGTGTGGTCAAGCCGCACGGAAGGAAGGGGGAGGTCCTCGCGCAGCCGCTGCGGGGGCTTCCTTCTGTATTAGAGCCGGGTATGCGCGTCGCCCTGACGCCGCCGGCGCTCAAGCGCGACCGCTTTTGCACGGTCGTGTCCGTCACCGATACGGGCGATGGCGATCTGGTCTCGTTTGAGGGCATTGACGACTTGACGGCCGCCGAGGGCATCACGGGATGCTACGTGCTGGCAAATCGTGACGACTTTGAGCTCGATTCGCTCGACGCTGCCTATACCGACCTGATGGGTCGCGAGTTGGTCGACGAGCGCTTCGGTTCGCTCGGCACGATCGTCGAGATCATGTCGACGCCCGCTAACGATGTTTGGGTTGTCGAGGGTGATCGGTACGGCGAGGTACTGATTCCCGTGATCGAGCAGGTCGTGCTCGATCTTCCCGACACAGGAACAATTTCCGTCCACGTGATGGACGGCCTGATCGGTATGGACAAGTAGGGAGGACAACATGCTGATTGAGACCCTTTCGGTCTTTCCCGAGATGTTTGAGCCCGTCATGTCCACATCGATCTTGGGTCGCGCCCGCAAGGCCGGCCTTTTTGATTTTAAGGCGTATAACCTGCGCGACTGGACGCACGACCGCCATCGTACCGTCGATGACGAGCCGTACGGCGGCGGGCAGGGCATGCTCATGAAGGTCGAGCCTATTGCCGAGGCAATCGAGGCCATCAGCTCCGAGGGTCCCAAGCCCACTGTGGTGTTCTTTACCCCCTGTGGCGAGCCTTTTACGCAGCATGTGGCCGAGCGTCTGCTCAAAAGCGAGCGCCTGCTGTTTGTTTGCAGCCGTTACGAGGGTGTCGACGAGCGCGCATATGCGTATGCCGATGAGCGTCTGTCGATCGGCGACTACGTGCTCACGGGCGGCGAGCTTCCCGCTATGGTCGTTGCCGATGCCGTCGTACGCCTGATTCCCGGCGCCCTGGGCGACGAGATGAGCAACGTGGACGAGTCGTTCTCGACCGCCGAGGACGGAGGCCTGCTCGAGTACGCGCAGTACACCCGCCCCGCCGAGTTCAACGGCGAGGGCGTTCCTCCGGTGCTCGTGAGCGGCGATCACGCCAAGGTCGATGCCTGGCGCCGCAAGAATGCCATCGAGCGCACCTGTCGCTGGCGTCCCGACCTGATCGAGACGGCGCGGCTCACGCCCGAGGAGCGCGCTTACGCGCAGGAGATCCTTGACGCTTCGTATTCGCAGAGCGAGGAGTGAGTATGGTTCCTACGCAACATTCCGCGTTGAGGGGCGCTTTTGAGTGGATCGCGGTCATCGCGATCGCGCTTGTGGCCACCTTCCTGATCCGCACCTTTGTGGTCGAGCCCTTTGTGGTGCCCACCGGCTCTATGGAGGACACAATCGAGATTGGCGACCAGATCCTGGCGCAAAAGGTGAGCCTCGAGCTCGGTCAGCCCGTCAAGCAGGGCGATATCGTGGTGTTTCACAACCCCGATGGCACCTCCGAGCATGATGTTCTTGTCAAGCGCGTAATTGCCACGGCCGGCCAGACGGTTGACCTGCAGGACGGCAAGGTGGTCGTTGACGGCCAAGCGCTCGACGAGGACTATACGGCGGGCATGAGCTGGCCGCTTTCGGTCCAAGCGCCCGGCGCTCAGGTAAGCTATCCCTACACCGTTCCCGACGGGTGCGTGTGGGTGATGGGCGACAACCGCGAAAACTCTGCCGACTCTCGCTATTTTGGGCCGGTCGACCGCTCCGATTTAATGGCCGTGGCACTCGTTCGCTACTGGCCGCTCAACCGCATCGGCGCTATCGACTAAAAACCGCTATAGTACAGTACCTAACCGTGTAATCGTTTCGACGAGGGGATATTAGAGGCATGAACGCTTCATCGCTTTCCTTCCAAGACATCATCCTGCGCCTCCAGCAGTACTGGGGCGAGCAGGGCTGCGTCATTATGCAGCCCTATGACTCCGAGGTCGGTGCCGGTACCTTCCATACCGCGACCACGCTGCGCTCGCTCGGTCCCGCCGAGTGGCGCACCTGCTATGCGCAGCCTTGCCGCCGTCCCGCCGACGGCCGCTACGGCGAGAACCCCAACCGCATGCAGCACTACTATCAGTTCCAGGTGCTCATCAAGCCCTCGCCGGTCAACGCCCAGGAGCTCTACCTTGGTTCGCTGGCCGCCATTGGCCTGGACCCCAACGACCATGACGTCCGCTTTGTCGAGGACGACTGGGAGAGCCCGACCCTGGGCGCCTGGGGCCTTGGCTGGGAGGTTTGGCTCAACGGCATGGAGGTCACGCAGTTTACGTACTTCCAGCAGGTGGGCGGCATCGAGGTCGACCCCGTGCCCGTCGAGATCACCTACGGCCTGGAGCGTATCGCCATGTATGCCCAGGGCGTCAACTCCGTCTACGACCTGGTGTGGAGCTACCTGCCCGACGGCACGCCCATGACCTACGGCGACGTGTTCTTGGAGAATGAGCGCGAGTTCAGTGCTTATAACTTTGAGGTCGCCAATGTCGAGATGATGCGTCAGAAGTTTGACGACTACGAGGCCGAGTGCCACTCCTGCCTGGAGCGCAAGCTTCCGCTGCCGGCGTACGACTGCGTCATGAAGTGCAGCCACGCTTTCAACCTGCTCGATGCCCGTGGCGCGCTGTCCGCGGTCGAGCGTGCCAACTACATCCTGCGCGTCCGCGCCGTCGCCAAGGCGTGCTGCGAGGCCTATATGGCCGAGGTCGCCGGAGTCAACGAGAATGCCGACCAGGAAGGCGAGGTGGCGTAAGCCATGGCAGACGCTAAGGATTTCCTGTTTGAGATCGGTACGGAGGAAATGCCCTCTGCACCGCTGAATAATGCCGTCAAGCAGCTTGGCACCATGATCGCCAAGGGTCTCGACGAGGCCGGTCTGGCCCACGGCGAGGTCCGCGTGATCTCGAGCCCGCGTCGTCTGGCTGCACTCGTTGCCGACGTCGCCACCGCGACCGATGAGGTTCACGAGGTCAAGCGTGGCCCCGCGGCCAACATTGCCTTCGACGCTGACGGTAACGCCACCAAGGCCGCCCAGGGCTTCGCCCGCAAGTGCGGTGTGGCTGCCGAGGACCTGGTCCGTCGCGAGGACACTGACGGTCGTGAGTATGTGTTCGCCGAGAAGAATATTCCCTCCGCACCGGCTACGCCGATTCTGACCGCTCTGTGCGAGAAGACCATCGCCGGCCTGCAGTGGCCCAACTACCGCAGCCAGCGCTGGGGTCACGAGCATGCGACCTTTGTTCGTCCGGTCCGTTGGATTTGCTGCCTTCTGGGCGAGGACGTTGTGCCCGTGTCGTTTGCCGACGTGACGAGCGGCAACACCACGCGTGGTCATCGTGTACTTGGCCCTGGCGACCATGTGGTTGCCAGCCCCGCCGTCTACGAGCAGGTGCTCGAGGACGCCGGCGTGCTTTCTGCCGAGCGTCGTCGCGAGGCCATCCTCGCCGGTATCGCTGAGGTCGAGGCTGCCCGTCCCGGCTGCCATGTCGATACGCCCAAGAAGGTCTTCGAGGAGGTTATCAACCTCTGCGAGTGGCCGACGGTGCTCGTTGGTACTTTCGATGAGGAGTTCCTCAAGGTCCCGCACGAGATCATCTGCGAGTCCATGCTCACCAACCAGCGCTACTTCCCGATCTATGACGGCGAGGGCAAGCTCACGCGTGAGTTCGTGGTCGTCTCCAACAGCAAGCCCGAGAACGCCGAGCGCGTGATCGACGGCAACGAGCGCGTCGTGCGCGCCCGTCTGGACGACGCAAAGTTCTTCTACGAGGAGGACCTGAAGATCTCCCTCGACGAGTTCCGTGAGCGTCTGGCCAAGGTTGCCTTCCAGGAGAAGCTCGGTAGCGTGCTCGCCAAGTCCGAGCGCATCGAGCAGCTCGCGCTCGCTATCGCCCGCGAGGCTCACCTGGGCGCCCATCTTGCCGCCGACGCTGCTCGCGCCGCGCACCTGTGCAAGGCTGACCTGGTGTCCAACGCCGTCGTCGAGTTCACGAGCCAGCAGGGCGTGATGGGCGGTTATTACGCGACCGCGATGGGGGAGAACGACGAGGTTGCCCATGCTATTCGCGATCACTATCGTCCTCGCTTTGCCGGTGACGAGCTGCCCGAGGGCACCGCTGGCTGCATTGTGGCCTGCGCCGACAAGCTCGATACCATCGCCGGTATCTTTTCCATCGGCGAGCCCCCGACCGGCTCTTCAGACCCCTATGCGCTGCGTCGTGCCGCTATCGGCATCATCAACATCCTGCGCGACCGCCTGCCGATTGACCCCACGTCGCTCATCGACTTCGCCCTCGAGCTCTACAGTGAGCAAGGCATTGAGTTCGACGCCGCCGAGGTCGCCCAGCAGGTTCGCGACTTCTTCCATGGCCGCCTGGTGAGCATGGCCCGCGACGAGAAGATCCCGGCCGATACCGTCGCCGCCGTCTCCGCGGTGCACATCATCGCCCCGTCCGTCTTCTTCGCCCGCTGCGCCGCCCTCGACGAGGCCCGCAAGAACGACGCCGAGACCTTCGACAACCTGGCTACCGCCTATGCCCGCGCCGCGCACATCTCCAAGCCCGAGCTGGGTGCGGAGTACGACCGCGCCCTGATGGGCGAGGTTGAGCTTGCGCTTGCCGACGCCTCCGAGGCCGCTCAGACCGCCGTCGATGCTGCTCTCGCTGCCGAGGATTACCCGGCCGCATTTGCCGCCCTCGCCGCCCTGCGTGCGCCCATTGACCGTTTCTTCGATGAGGTCATGGTCATGGACAAGGACGAGCAGCTTCGCGATAATCGCCTTAAGCTGCTCAACCGCTTCGAGGCCGTTTTCTCCGGCATCGCCAACATCGGTGAGCTTGCCCGCAAAAAGTAAGCCAGATTGCGCATAAGCGCAAAAGGAGCCCCGTATGGATTGCCCGGTCACCGCTCGTCCCACCGTTATCGTTATCTCCGACTCGCTCGGTGATACCGCTTGTGAGGTGGTGCTTGCGGCGTCCGGGCAATTTGATGAAGGGGCTTTTCGCGTTTTGCGCCTGCCTAAGGTGACCTCCGTGGATCAGGTCAAGTCATTTGTGGGGCCGCGCGTCGATGCCGACCATCGCGATATCGCCGTGTTCCATACCATTGTCGATCCGGCGCTACGTGCTCGTGTGCTCGATTACCTGGGCATGCTGCATATTCGCTCGGTCGACCTGATCGGCCCGACGCTCGCCGTGCTGTCGTCGCTCATCGGTGTGCCGCCCAAGGGCGTCGCGGGCGTGATTCACAGGACCGATGACCGCTATTTCCATCGTATCGAGGCCATGGAGTATTTCGTTGAGCACGATGATGGACGCGGCTGCGACGACCTTTCGGGGGCCGATATCGTGCTGCTGGGCGTATCCCGCACGTCCAAGACGCCGCTGTCGATGTATTTGGCCTATCAGGGTTACAAGGTTGCCAATGTTCCGTTGGCCCATGGCATGGAGCCGCCTAAGTCGATTTACGAGGTCGACCCAATGCGTTTGTTTGGCCTGATTTCGACCGTCGATGTGATTTCCGAAATTCGCGATAGCCGCTTGGGCGATGACTACGCTCGTGCCGTTGCCGGCTCCTATGCCGAGCCCGAGAGCGTGCGTAGCGAGCTCGAGGAAGCCCGTTCCCTCATGAAGCGCCTAGGCTGCTTTGTGGTGCGTACCGACGGCAAGGCCATCGAGGAAAGCGCTGCCGAGATCATTAGCCACTTGGAGGAAATCCGGGAAGCCCGTGCCCGACGTACCGCCCGCCGAGCCCAGCAAAGTTAACTCATTTCGGTAGCTAAAAATGCACCGTCTCTAAAAGACTATCTAAAAATAATGCACGATATTGGTAAAGCGATTTAGCAAGGAACTTGCATTTGACCTGCATTTCCCTTGCATTGGTATCTTCATAAGGTAACCACCTTTACCTACCGTTTACCGCCACATTTACCACGTTTACCAAACCCCGCGCCCTCTACGCAAGCCCGCTCAATGCCCGCCGTATAGTACCCTCACGGCCCGCATCCGGCGGGTCGATTCGTCACCACGGTCGTGCGCGAGAGCGCATGGAAGGGGAAGTATCGTGAGCGATTGCAAGAGGGTTTACCGTTTTGGAACCGACGCCCAGGGCACCTGTGTCACCGAGGGCGACAAGTCCATGAACTTTGTGCTTGGCGGCAAGGGCGCAAACCTTGCCGAGATGAGCCGCATCGGCCTGCCGGTTCCCGGTGGTTTTACCATTACCTGCCAGACTTGTGTTGAGTACTCCGGTGCCGGCAACGTCTGGCCCGAAGGCGCACTCGATGAGATCGTTGCCGCCGACGCCGACCTCGAGGCCCGCTGCGGCAAGAAGCTCGGTGACGCCTCCGATCCGCTGCTCGTGTCTGTTCGCTCGGGCGCTCCGTTTTCCATGCCCGGCATGATGGACACGGTCCTCAACTTGGGCCTCAACGACGATTCCGTTCAGGGTCTCATCGCCCAGACGCAAAATTCGCGTTTTGCCTGGGATAGCTACCGCCGCTTTATCCAGATGTTCTCCAACGTCGTCATGGGTGTTGACGCCGACCTGTTCGAGAACGCCCTGACCCAGGCCCGCCTGGTCGCCGGTGTTCGCGTCGATTCCGAGCTTTCGGCCGAGGATCTGCAGGAGCTCGTCGAGACCTTCAAGGGGATCTTCTCCGAGAACGTCGAGGCCGCCCTGTATCCCGAGCTCGAAGTCGCCGACGGCAAGCCCGTCTTCCCGCACGATCCGGAGCTTCAGCTGCGCTTTGCCATCCAGGCCGTCTTTGGCAGTTGGATGAACGAGCGCGCCTGCATCTACCGCAAGCAGCATGGCATTTCCGACGACCTCGGCACCGCCGTCAACGTCCAGGCCATGGCCTTTGGCAATAAGGGCGAGACCTCTGCGACGGGTGTTGCCTTTACGCGTAACCCGGCCGACGGAACCAAGGAGTTCTACGGCGACTTTCTGGTCAACGCCCAGGGCGAGGACGTTGTCGCCGGCATCCGCAACACCGAGCCCATCGCCGACCTCAAGGCTACCCCGGGCCTCGAGTCCGCGGGAGAGGAGCTTGAGCGCGTCTTCCTGACGCTCGAGGATCACTATCGCGATATGTGCGACATCGAGTTCACCATCGAGCAAGGTAAGCTCTGGATGCTCCAGACTCGCGTGGGAAAGCGCACCGCCACTGCCGCCCTGCGTATCGCCATCGAGATGGTCGAGGAGGGCCTGATCACCCGCGAGGAGGCTGTGAGCCGCATCGATCCCGCGCAGCTCGACCAGCTCCTGCACCCGCAGTTTGATGCCTCCAAGAAGTACGAGGCGCTGGCCAGCGGTCTTAACGCCAGCCCCGGTGCCGCCGTGGGCGAGGTCGTGTTCTCGAGCGATGACGCCGTCGCGCGCGCCAACGAGGGTCACAAGGTCATTCTGGTTCGTTGGGAGACCAACCCCGATGACCTGAAGGGCATGGTCGCCGCCGAGGGCATCCTGACCAGCCACGGTGGCAAGACGAGCCATGCCGCCGTTATCGCCCGCGGCATGGGTACGCCCTGCGTCTGCGGTGTTGAGCGCTTCCACATCGACGCCGCCGAGAAGGTCGTGCGCATTGAGGGCAGCGACCGCGTGCTGCATGAGGGCGATGTCATCTCCATCGACGGCACCCAGGGTATCGTCGTCGACGGCGCCGTCGATCTGGTTTCGGCCGAGCTCACCGGCGACCTGGACACCATCCTGTCCTGGGCCGACGAGATTCGTCTGGACGAGACCGGCGGCCACGCCAACCACGTACGCGTCAACGCCGACAACCCCGAGGATGCCGCGCTCGCGCTCGAGTTTGGTGCCGAGGCCATTGGCCTATGCCGCACCGAGCATATGTTCCTGGGCGATCGCAAGAACATTATCCAGAGCTTCATTCTGTCCGATGATGAAGCCGTGAAGCAGCAGGCCCTGGCCGACCTGCTCACGGTTCAGACCGAAGACTTCCTGGCGATGTTCAAGACCATGTCCGGTCGCGATGTGGTCGTCCGCCTGCTCGATCCGCCGCTTCATGAGTTCCTGGATAATCCTCGCGAGCTCGAGGTCGCCATCACCAAGAAGGAAGCCGCTGGCGCCAGCGAGGAAGAGCTTGCCGTCCTGCGCGTCCGCCTGCGCCGTATCGACGGCATGGTCGAGTCGAACCCCATGCTCGGCCTACGCGGCGTACGCCTGTCCGTCGTCTTTAGCGATCTGCCGCTCATGCAGGTTCGCGCCGTCGCCACGGCTGCTGCCCGCCTTATCAAGGAGGGCGTCGATCCGCGTCCCGAGATCATGGTTCCGCTTGTTTCCATCACGGCTGAGCATGTCCAGACCCGCGAGGTTATCGAGCGCGTGATCGCCGAGGTTTCCGCCGAGGAAGGCGTCGAGCTCAATATTCCCGTGGGCACGATGCTCGAGCTGCCGCGTGCCTGCATGGTCGCTGACGAGATCGCCCATCACGCAGACTTCTTCTGCTTCGGCACCAACGACCTCACCCAGACGACCTTCGGCTTCTCCCGTGACGATGCCGAGGCCAAGTTCATCCCGCTGTACATGCACAAGAAGATCTTGAAGGACAACCCCTTCGAGACCATCGATACGGCAGTACTCGAGCTGGTGCGCATGGCTGTCGAGAAGGGCCGCGCCATCAACCCCGACATGCACTTTGGCGTGTGCGGTGAGCACGGCGGCGACCCCAAGTCCATCAAGGGCCTGTTCAACGTGGCCGATGTGGACTATGTGTCCTGTTCGCCCTATCGCGTACCCCTCGCTCGTCTTGCGGCCGCTCAGGCCAAGCTCGAGGCGAAGCGTTCCGCCTAACGTTTTGGGTTTAGACACCTAGCGTAGCCCCCTTCATGCCGCCCGTCTCATTCGTGAGGCGGGCGGTTATCATGTGCGGGTTTTGTCTTTTTGTCTGCGTAAAAAATTGTTCTTGCAGCAGAAACCCGCGCGTGTATACTCGAATACGTTTGTTCAACTACGTGCCGGCCAAGGTGGTACGGCACCTCTAGAAGAGTAAGGAATTGCACATGGATTACATCCGCGCAATCGAGCGTCAGCAGATCCGCGAGGACATTCCTCAGGTTCGCGTCGCCGACAACGTCAAGGTTCACTACCGCATTAAGGAAGGCGACCGCGAGCGCATCCAGGTTTTCCAGGGTGACGTCATCCGCATGGCCGGCGCCGGTGCCCGTGAGACCTTCACCGTCCGCAAGATTTCCTTCGGTGTCGGTGTTGAGCGTACCTTCCCGCTTCACAGCCCCAAGATCGCCAAGCTCGAGGTCGTCCGTCATGGTCGCGTCCGTCGCGCCAAGCTGTACTACCTCCGCGACAAGGTGGGCAAGGCTGCTCGCATCCCCGAGAAGCGCTAAGAAGATCGCAGCGTCTGTCCACTCGTTTGGACAAAAGGGTCACCTTCGGGTGGCCCTTCTTTTTATCTGATTTGCATGCAAGGAGGCCCCGATATGGCCAACATGACGAGCTCGGTTTCGGCATCGCAGGTTGCCGGCGAGCTGGCGAGCGCCACGTTTGAGGAGATTCCCGCCCTCGTGGAGCATTATCGTGAGGATCCGCGCCAGCAAGTGATCAAGGCTTGCGAGCGTGCTCTTAAGCGCCATGCCAAGGAACTTGCCGAGCGCGAGCGCGTCAACGGCATGTACGAGCTGATGCGCGAGCTCGGTGGGGATGGCGTGGTCGTGGGTGTTGACGAGGTGGGTCGTGGCTCGGTGGCCGGTCCTTTGACGGTGTGCGCCGTATGCCTTCCCATGGAGCCGCGCGTCTGGGGCATCAATGATTCCAAAAAGCTCACGCCGGCGCGCCGCGAGCTGCTCTCGGTGAAGATTGCCGAGGTCGCGACGGCGATTGGTTTTTGCCATATCGCACCTGCGGATATCGATGATATGGGCATGGCCCGCGCCATCCGCGCTGCCGTCGCGGGCGCCGTGGCCGATACGGGACTCGAGCCCGATTGCGTGCTTATGGACGGTAACCCCTTGGGTGCCGTTCCCAACGAGCGCGACGTGGTGAAGGGCGATGCCAAAATCGCCTGTATCGCCGCGGCGTCCATCATGGCCAAGGTCACGCGTGACGAGATGATGGTCGAGTACGATGCCGAGTACCCCGAGTATCATTTGGCCGAGTCGAAGGGCTACGCAAGCCCCGAGCACATCGAGGCGATTCGCAAACACGGACTTTGTCCGCTGCATCGTGTGAGCTTTTGCGGAAACTTTCTGCAGACTGAGCGCCTTTTTTAGGCCAATTGTGGAGACAGGGACCTCTGACGTTTTATAAACCTGCTGGTAGCGGGCCGTGTGCAACGTGATTGTTGCGTACGGCCCGTTTTTTGTCGGCATTTGGTCAGCTTTTGGTTTGTTTCCGGTACTTACCCGCATGAAGGGTGCCCTCATCATCGGGGCAATGCAGTGTGCGGGAAAGGAGACCCCATGTGTGCCGCAAGCAAAAAGAGCAAGACGCAGCAACTCAAGGAGCGCTGGGAAGACGGCGAGCTCGACTGCGGGGCGATGACGCCCGAGTTTATCAAGGGGCTCAGTCCCCGCGAGCTCGGCATGCTGGGCGAGCTGATCACCATCGATTACTTTAACGAGCGTGGTTACACCTTGTTGGAGCAGGGCTATCGTTGCATTGAGGGCGAAGCCGATCTGGTGCTGCTCGATGAGCTCGACGATGTCGTGGTGATGGCCGAGGTCAAGACGAGACGCGTCGCCCTGGATTGCGCCACGCGGGTCTTTCCCGAGGAGGCCGTGGACGCCCAAAAGCAGCGCCGGTATCGCCGTATCGCAAGTTGCTATCTCATGGATCACTATCCGCTCAGGTCGATTCGCTTCGATGCCGTGGGCGTCACCATCCGCGGCGGGCATATCGCCGAGATCGAGCACCAGTACAATGCGTTCGATTGGCAGGTGTCGTGATGGCGTTCGAGACGTTTGCCGTACACGCGGCCTGCATCCGCGGCGTCGAGGCAATTCCCGTCACCGTCGAGGTCTCGCTTGCCGGTGGCGTTCCGGGCATCCAGATGCTCGGCATTCCGAGTATGGAGGTGATGGAGTCACGCGGGCGTATCCGGTGTGCCATGCGCTCGGCCGGCTTCGAGATCCCTCGGTCTGGCATTACCGTCAACCTGGCACCCGGCGATATCCGTAAAACTGGCAGCGGTTTTGACCTGCCGATTGCCATCGCGGTTCTGGCGGCCGACGGGCAGATTCCCCGTGACAACCTCGATCGCTGCCTTATCGCAGGTGAGCTTGGTCTGGACGGCACGGTGCTGCCCGTCAAGGGCGAGGTGGCGTTTCAGCTGTTGGCGCGCGATATGGGGCTTTCCTTTATCGCCGGTAGGTCCGATCAGCATGTGCCGCTTGCAGGCGTTGACTGCGGCTTTATCGACCACCTATCTCAGCTTGCCCATGGCATGGGGGATGCCGCACGGCATTACCTGGATTCTGAAGTGCTCGAGGCGACCTTTGAGCCCGAGCTCGATTATGCCGACGTGCTGGGGCAGGAGGTCGCCAAGCGCGGCATGGCGCTTGCGGCCGCCGGCGAGCTCGGATTGCTCATGATCGGCTCGCCCGGTTCGGGCAAGACCATGCTTGCGCGGCGCATGACAGGCATTTTGCCCGAGCTTTCTCTCGAGGATCAGCAAGAGGCACTGTGCATCCATTCGGTCTTGGGCGAGAACATCGATGGACTGCTTGCGGGGCATCGCCCCTTCCGCAGCCCCCATCACAGTATTTCGACCGCGGGACTCATCGGCGGCGGGCGTCCGGTGCATCCGGGCGAAATTAGCCTAGCTCATGGCGGCGTGCTCTTTTTGGATGAGATCGCCGAGTTTCCCACCGGCGTGCTGCAGACGCTGCGTCAGCCCATCGAGCGCGGTTACGTAAGGATCGTGCGCGTTGACGGGGCCTTTACGTTCCCGTCGCGCTTTCAGCTGCTAGCTGCGAGCAATCCCTGCCCCTGCGGATTTTTGGGAGATCGCGAAGTGCCGTGTCGCTGTTCCGCGTCGATGGTCGAGCGCTACCGGGGCAAGTTGCGCGGTCCTTTGGCTGATCGTATCGACATGATGATCGATGTGACCCGCCCCGATCCTCAGGTGATCATTGAGGGCGCGGAGGGTATGTCATCGGCCGAGCTGCGCGATTACGTCGTGCGTGGGCGCGCCTTTCGCGCCTGGCGTGAATCCCGTATGGACGATGCGGACACCGAGGCCGAGGAAGACGAGTCGCGGTCCATTGACGGCGTCGTTTCGACCTTTGGGCTTGATGAGGCTGCCGAGAAATGCGTGCTCGGCCTGTCGAGGCGCACACATCTCACGGGTCGCGGCATCGTGCGCCTGGTACGCATCGCACGCACGATCGCCGATGTCGCCGAAAGCGAACGGGTATCGCAGGATCACGTGCTCGAGGCGGCGATGTATCAGGGAAGGAGGGACCAATAATGGGCGAGAAGAGCTTTGAACTGCATCCCACGGATGCGTTGTATCCCGACACCGTATTGGAGCTTCCGGATGTGCCCGAGACCCTCTACGTTCGTGGCGACCCCGCCGTGCTATCGACGCCTGCGCTATCCATCATCGGTGCACGCAAGGCATCGCCGTACGGTCTTGCCGTGGCAGAACTTGCGGCCAAGGTGGCGGTCGAGGCGGGAGTGACGGTGGTCTCGGGCGGTGCGGTCGGCTGCGACCAGGCGTCGGGTTGGGCTGCGGTCAACGCCGGGGGCAAACACATCGTGGTACTGGGGACCGGCGCCGACGTTGTCTATCCGCGCTCGAGCGCCGGCCTCATAACGCGCACACTCGATACGGGCGGCGCGGTCGTTTCGATTTCGCCGTGGGGTATGGGACCGCGTAAGTTCTCCTTTCCGCGGCGCAATCGTGTAATCGCCGCCTTGTCGCAGGCACTCTTTGTTTCCGAGGCGGGCATGCCCTCGGGTACGTTCTCCACGGCGGAGGCCGCTATGGACTTGGGACGAGAGCTCCTTGCAGTGCCGGGCTCCATCCTTTCGCCCGAGTCGCGCGGGACCAACTATCTCATCGCTAACGGTGCCTGCTGCATCATCGACGAGGAATCAATCGAGATGGCCATCTCGCGCATCTACGGCACGCTGCGCTACTCGCGTCCCGATGCGCCTGGCATCGCCGATCTGGACCCCACGCAGCAGGCCGTGATGCACGCGCTTATCGCCTCGCCGCTCAAGGTCGACGACATCGCCGCTCTCGTCTCTCTCGATGCCGTCGGAGTGCTTAAGCTCCTGGGCTCGCTCGAGCTCGAGGGCCTCATCGAGCGCATGATGGATGGAAGGTATGCGCCCTCAAAGTTTGCGCTTCACGCCCAGACGCCCTTCGGTCACAATGGAAAGCGTGTCAATTAGAAAGGTGTTTGCAGATGCAGTTCGATCAGGTGACGGTTATCGGTGGCGGTCTGGCGGGTTCGGAATGTGCGATCCAGCTGGCAGATCGCGGGTTTGCCGTAAAGCTGTGCGAGATGCGCCCCCATGTGAGCTCTCCGGCCCACCATACCGATCACCTGGCCGAGCTCGTCTGCTCAAATTCGTTTAAGTCGACCCGTCCGGACTCTGCTGCGGGCTTGCTAAAGGCCGAGCTCGAGCGCATGGGTTCGGTTCTGCTCGATTGCGCCCATCGTGCGGCCGTTCCCGCCGGCGGTGCCCTGGCGGTCGACCGCGTTAAGTTTTCCGAGCTTGTCGAGGCCGAGGTTGCCGCCCGGCCCAATATCGAGGTCGTGCATGGCGAGGTCACGCAGATTCCCGAGGGCCACGTGGTCATTGCCGCAGGCCCGCTGTGTTCGCCGGCATTGAGCGAAGAGGTCATGAAGCTCGTCGGTGGCGACGCCTTGGCGTTCTTTGATGCTGCCGCGCCGATCGTCGATGCCTCCACGCTCGATATGGACGTGCTGTTCTCGCAGTCTCGCTACGAGGAGCAGGGGAGCGGCGACTATCTCAACGCTCCGCTCAACAAGGATGAGTACGAGGCCTTTATCGAGGCGCTCACCACCGCCGATCGCGTGGTGCTCAAGGACTTTGAGGGCGGCGATCTCTTCCAGGCCTGTCAGCCCGCCGAGGAGGTCGCCCGTACCGGTAAGGATGCTATCCGCTTTGGCGCCATGAAGCCCGTCGGCCTCACCGACCCGCGAACCGGACGTCGTCCCTGGGCGGCGATTCAGCTGCGCGCCGAGAACAAGGAGAAGACCGCCTATAACCTGGTGGGCTTCCAGACAAATCTGACCTTTGGCGAGCAGAAGCGTGTCTTCCATATGGTTCCCGGTCTGGAGAATGCCGAGTTCTTCCGTTATGGCGTCATGCACCGCAATACCTTTGTCGATGCGCCGCACGTTCTTGACGGCACCTTTGCCGTGCCTGGCACGGGTGTGCGCCTCGCCGGTCAGATCACCGGCACCGAGGGGTACATGGAAGCGGTGGCGACCGGTCTGCTTGCCGCGCTTAACACCTATGCCGAGGCTATCGGTGCGGCTTCTGTGGAGCTTCCTCGTGTGGGCGCCTTGGGCGCGCTCGTGGGCTATGCGACCGATCCGGCAACCGTTGGCTACCAGCCCATGCATGTCAATTTTGGCCTGGTGCCGCCGCTCGAGGACGGCAGGCGCCGCAGTAAGCGCGACCGCTATCAGGCTTATGCGGATCGCGCCCTCGAGGCCCTCGATGCCTACTTGGCCACGCGTTCCGACTTGTTTGGGGGCGACCGGTCATAGCCTTTGACCTGTACGATACCGTCGACTCGTTTATCGCCTACATCGCACGTGTCGAGGGGCTCTCTCCCAATACGGTGACTGCCTATGGATCGCGGTTGGAGCGCTTTGCTGCCTGGTGCGAGCGTACGGGTATCGATGCGCGTATGGCCGACGTGCGTACCGTCCGCGCATATTTGGCCGAGTTTTCGCGCGAGCAGGTGGCGCCTCGCACCATTGCCGCGCATTTGTCGGCTATTCGGTCGCTCTATCGTTGGATGGCTGCCGAGGGGATTGTCGAGGGCGATGCGGTCTCGGCGATCGCGTCGCCCAAGCTGCCGCGCGACCTGCCCGGTGTGCTGACGACCCAACAGGTCGAGGCGCTGCTCAAGACGCCTGATACTTCGACGCCCGTGGGACTGCGCGATGCGGCGATGCTCGAGCTGCTCTATGCCTCGGGTGCCCGCATCTCGGAGCTTGCCGCGCTTAACGTGGAATCCATCGCTTGGTCGGAGCGCGTGGTTCGCCTTTGGGGCAAGGGGAGCAAGGAGCGCATCGTTCCTCTGTATCGTCGCGCACTCGATGCGACGCGCACCTATGTCGAGGAGGGGAGACCGGTGCTGCTCGCCCAGGCAAAGCACCGCGACGCCGCAGCCGGTCTGCATCCGCTGTTTATTTCTGCGCGCGGTAATCGCATGAGTGCCGCTATGCTCAGGCGACGGTTCCATATGCTGGCGACGTGCGCCGGTATTCCGGCCGACATCGCGCCTCATGCGATGCGTCATACGTTTGCGACCGATCTGCTTGAGGGCGGCGCGGATCTGCGTTCGGTTCAAGAGCTGCTGGGGCATGCGAGCCTGTCCACGACGCAGATCTACACGCATCTCACGCCCGACCTGCTTAAGCGCGCCGTGACCCAGGCCCATCCCCGGGGCGAGTAAGCTGGACGGCTCGCGTTGCGCTTAGGTGTGTGGTTTTGATTGCGGGTTGGCAGGAAGAGGCAATCCTGCTATCATTCATCGGGTTGCTTCACGGCAACAGGTTTTTATCACGCACGCGCGGCTACTTCATACCGTGGTGCCCGGGCTTTGGTAGCACATGTCCGGGTTGGTTTTGGAGGATGACCCCGCGCGGAGGCAAACCACAGGAGGTTTAACATGGCTACCAAGATTAATATCCGCACCCTGCTCGAGGCCGGCTGCCACTTCGGTCACCAGACCCGTCGCTGGAACCCCAAGATGAAGCCGTTCATCTTCGGTGAGCGCAACGGCATCTACATCCTCGACCTCAAGCAGACCATCCTCGACGCCGACCAGGCCTACACCTTCGTCAAGAACGTCGCCAAGGGTGGCAACGTGCTGTTCGTCGGCACCAAGAAGCAGGCTCAGGAGGCCGTTAAGAACGCCGCTGAGCGCGCCAACATGCCTTACATCAACCAGCGTTGGCTCGGCGGCATGCTGACCAACTTCGTCACCATCCGCTCCCGCATCAACCGCATGGAGGAGCTCGAGGCCATGGTCGAGGACGGCCGCATGGCTGTTCTGCCCAAGAAGGAGCAGGCTGTTCTGGGCAAGGAGCTCACCAAGCTCCAGACCAACCTCGGTGGCGCCCGCGACATGAAGGGTCTGCCCCAGGCTCTCTTCGTCATCGACACCAAGCGCGAGGAGAACGCTATCAAGGAGGCCCAGCGCCTGAACATCCCCGTCGTCGCTCTGATCGACACCAACTCCGATCCCGACGAGGTCGAGTACGGCATCCCCTGCAACGATGACGCTATCTCCGCTGTCACCCTTATGTGCGAGCTCATGGCTGACGCCTGCCTCGCTGGCTCCGGCAAGGAGCAGGTCTCCGAGGCCGAGATGGCCGCTGAGTCCAAGGCCGAGTAAATCAGTCTTAGTTAATTCTTTTTCATCTCTTTGAAAGGAACCACAATGGCCCAGATTACCGCCGCTATGGTCAAGCAGCTCCGCGAGATGACCGACTCCCCGATGATGGAGTGCAAGAAGGCTCTCGTCGAGGCTGACGGCGACATGGACGCCGCTGTCGACGTTCTGCGCAAGAACGGCCTCGCCAAGGCTGCCAAGAAGGCTGGCCGTGAGACCAACGAGGGCGCTGTCGCCGCGTTCGTCTCCGAGGACGGCAAGACCGGCGCTCTGCTCGAGCTCTCCTGCGAGACCGACTTCGTCGGCTCCAACGCTAAGTTCACCGGCTTTGCTTCCAAGGTCGCTGAGGTTGTCGCTACCACCGAGCCTGCTGACGTCGACGCTCTGCTCGAGAAGCCGATGGGCGAGGAGACCGTTTCCTCCGAGCTCACCGAGATGATTCACATCATGGGCGAGAACATGAAGATCTCCCGTTTCGCCGCCCGCAAGGCCGAGAACGGCGCTCTCGCTTCTTACATCCACATGGGTGGTAAGATCGGCGTTCTCGTCGAGTTCGCTTTCGAGAAGGCCGAGACCGCTCAGGCTGAGTCCTTCAAGACCTTTGCTCACGACGTTGCGCTTCAGGTTGCCGCCGTCGCCCCGATCTGCGCTACCCGCGATCAGGTTCCGGCCGAGACCGTCGAGCACGAGAAGCAGATCTACATGGCTCAGGCTGCCGAGTCCGGCAAGCCCGAGGCTATCCAGGAGAAGATGGCTGTTGGCCGTCTGGAGAAGTTCTACAAGCAGTCCGTGCTCACCGAGCAGGAGTTCATCAAGGACAGCTCCCTCACCATCAAGAAGTACGCTGAGCAGGTCTCCAAGGAGCTCGGCGACACCATTACCGTCGTTGCCTTTGACCGTCTGGTCCGTGGCGAGTAAATAAGCTCTTGTAGCTGGTAATGAGCAGGCTGTGGGTTTTACTCACAGCCTGCTTTTTCATGGCTCCCCGTTAAGCCTTTGATATTATGTTATGAGTCTAATTAAAGGAGGATCGCTTTGTCCGACATCCGATATAAACGCGTGCTTCTGAAGCTCTCCGGTGAAGCGCTGATGGGCGATGGCAACTACGGCATCGACCCCAAGGTTACCGATCATCTTGCCAAGCAGGTCAAGGAGCTGCTCGCCGTTGGTCATGAGGTCGGCGTCGTTGTCGGCGGCGGCAATATTTTCCGCGGCATGGCCGGCGCCGCCGGTGGTATGGACCGCGCCCAGGCCGATTACATGGGCATGCTCGCTACCGTTATGAACGCGCTTGCCCTGCAGGATGCCTTCGAGCACAACGATGTTCCCTGCCGCGTGATGAGCGCTATCCAGATGAACGAGATCTGCGAGCCCTATATTCGCCGTCGCGCCATCAACCACCTGTCCAAGGGCAACGTCGTTATCTTTGCCGCCGGATCGGGTAATCCGTACTTTACGACTGACACCGCCGCGGCCCTTCGCGCCTGTGAGATCGGTGCCGAGATTCTGATTAAAGCCACCAAGGTTGATGGCATCTACGACAAGGATCCCGTCAAGTGCGCTGACGCCGTCCGCTTTGACAAGATCACCTATCACGAGGTGCTCGTTCGCGGCCTGCAGGTTATGGATTCCACGGCTACGGCTCTTTGCCAGGACAACCGTATGCCCATTTTGGTCCTCAACATCGATGGCGAGGACACCGTCAAGCGCGCGCTCGCGGGTGAGCCCGTCGGCACGCTCGTCTATCAGGAGGATTAAGCATGGCAGAGAACATCACCGCCCACATGGACAAGTCACTCGAGTCCCTCAAGCATAACTTCTCCAAGGTCCGCACTGGCCGCGCCAACGCTAACATTCTGTCCGACATCACCGTCGACTACTACGGTGTTCCCACGCCCGTCACGCAGGTTGCCGCCGTTAAGACCCCCGAGGCCCACATGCTGCTTATCGAGCCGTGGGATAAGGCGCTCATCAATGCCATCGTCAAGGCTATCAGTGCCTCCGACCTGGGCATTACCCCCAACTCCGATGGTACCGTCGTGCGTCTGCCGTTCCCGGCTCCCACCGAGGAGCGTCGTCGCGAGCTCGTTAAGGAGTGCCGCGAGTACGCCGAGCAGGCCAAGGTCTCCATCCGCAACATCCGCCGCGACTTTAACAATAAGCTTGAGCGCGACGAGGAGCTCACCGAGGACGATGTTCGTCGCGAGCAGGCCAAGGTTCAGAAGCATACCGACGAGTATGTTGCCAAGGTCGAGGAGCTTCTGAAGGAAAAAGAAGCCGAGGTCATGGAGATCTAAGGTGCAATACGACGAGCATAAACTGGTCGAGTACTTTGCCGACGCCCCTGCGGGCGTCGGTTTTTCCGACCTTGACCTCAATAACATTCCGCACCATATTTCGTGCATCATGGACGGCAACGGCCGTTGGGCCACGTCGCGCGGTCTTGCCCGCACCGAAGGCCACAAGGCCGGCATCGTCTCGCTGCGCGAGATCATTACCGCCTGCGTGCGCCTAGGCGTCGACGTGCTTTCGGCCTATGCGTTCTCGACCGAAAACTGGAATCGCCCGCAGCACGAAGTCAACGTTCTGATGCACCTGTTTGCCAAGACGTTTATCGATGAGCTACCGCTGCTTAAGCGCGAGAACGTTCGCGTTGTCTTTTTGGGCGATATTTCCGTGCTGCCCAAAAAGACCCGCGACGTCTTTGAGCGCGGCCTTGCCGAGTGCGCCGACCATACCGGTATGACGCTGGCGCTGGCCGTTAACTACGGTGCCCGTGCTGAGATCACCCGCGCTGTCCGCCAGATTGCACTTGATGCGGCTGCCGGCAAGATCGATCCCGCCGCTATCGACGATGATATGGTGGCTTCGCACCTGTACACCGCTGGGCTGCCCGATCCGGAGCTTGTGATTCGCACCTCCGGCGAGCTTCGTCTTTCGAACTATCTGCTGTGGCAGGTTGCCTATTCCGAGTTCTATGTCACCGATACCTATTGGCCTGACTTTGACCGCTGGGGCCTTGTCGACGCCATTTTGGCCTACCAGGGTCGCGACCGTAGGTTTGGTGGACTGAGCAAGACCGAGGAGGCTTAATCGTGTCCGATCGTCCCAAGGCATCCGCTCCCAAGGCGCCTACTATCGCGAAGCCCGCGCGTAAGGCTTCCGCTGCAGGGGCGCCTGCAGCGAAGAGCGGCTCCGGTTCGTGGCTGGCGGGCTTTATCACCCGTGCCGCCGCCGGTATCGTCTATGCCGTTGTCTTTATCCTGTGCCTGGTTTTGGGTATTGTGCCCACGGCCATCTTCGTGTCCGTCATGAGCGGCCTGTGCTGCTATGAGTTCTTCCGCATGACGAGGCTCGACGGCAAGATGGCTAACGAGCGCATGGGTATCGCTGCCGCCGTACTCTTTCCGCTGTCGGCGTTGGGCGATTCGATGTTGCTGAATGCCCTGCTTTTTGCCCTGATGCTCGCTGTGGGCATTTGGTATGTCTGGTCGCCGCGTACCCGCATCTCTGATGTGGCCGTGACGCTCATGGGTCCCATCTACACTGGCTTTATGCTGTCGGCTATCGTGCTGCTGCGCGATGCCGTGCCCGGTTTTGCCGGCGCCCTGCTTTCGGTGGGCGTTTGTGCGTCCCTTTGGGTCTCCGATTCGTTTGCCTACATCGTGGGCAGCCGTATCGGTAAACACAAGATGGTTCCCAAGATCTCTCCCAAAAAGAGCTGGGAGGGGTTTGTCGGCGGCATCCTGGGCTCGGTTTTGATTTGGCTCATCCTGTGGGCGACGCACTTCTACAAGCTCAGCCTGCCCTATGCGCTGCTGTGCGGCGTGGTCGTGTCCATTTTGGGCGTTATCGGCGACCTTATCGAGTCGCGCATCAAGCGCGGTGTGGGCGTTAAGGATTCCGGTAACCTTATCCCGGGCCACGGCGGCATGCTCGATCGTAGCGATTCGCTTATCTTCGGCTGCATCACCGCGCAGCTGATGCTGATGATCGGAGGCGTGCTGTAATGTCCTTCCAGACGACGTATGGCTCCGATGGACGCCTTCGCGTTGCCATTCTGGGTTGTACGGGCTCTATCGGTACCCAGGCGCTCGATGTGTGCCGCCAGCATGCCGATCGCCTGCAGGTGACGGCGCTGTCCGTTAACTCCAGTACCTCCGAGCTTGTTGCCGCTGCCCGCGAGTTCTCGGTTTCGGCGGTTGCCGTGGCCGATGTCGCTCATGGCGATGACGCCGTGCTGCAGGAGTTGCCCGAGGGAACGAGGCTCGGCGTTGGCGCGCAGGCGGTTTGCGAGCTTGCGTGTCGCGACGATGTCGACTGCGTGCTTGTCGCTATTGTGGGTGCCGCCGGTCTCGAGGCGAGCCATGCGGCCTTAACCTCAAATAAGCGCCTTGCCCTTGCCAACAAGGAGTCCCTCGTCGTCGGCGGCGACTTGCTTATGCCGTTGGCGCAACCGGGCCAGCTTATTCCAGTCGACTCTGAGCACTCCGCCATCTACCAGTGCTATCTGGGGGAGAACCCACGCGAGGCTCATTGTATTTGGCTCACCTGCTCGGGCGGTCCGTTCTTTGGCCGCACCCGCGACGAGCTCGACCGCGTGACGCGTGCCGATGCCCTCGCACATCCCACGTGGGCCATGGGTGCCAAGATCACCATCGACTCCGCCACCCTCATGAACAAGGGCCTGGAGCGCATTGAGGCCATGCATCTGTTTAACTGCGACCTCGATTTCATTAACGTGGTCGTGCAGCGTCAGTCCAAGATTCACTCTATGGTCGAGTTCGCCGACGGCTCCGTGATGGCGCATCTCGGTGCTTCCGACATGCGTATTCCCATTCAGTTCGCGTTCTCGTATCCCGAGCGTTGGGATACCCCGGCGGCTCGTATCGATTTCCGCGAGCTGGGGCAGCTCACGTTTGATGCTGCCGACATGGATACCTTCCGCTGTCTGGCACTGGCCGAACGTGCCGGCAAGACGGGTGGCACCATGCCGTGCGTGCTCAATGCCGCCAACGAGGTCGCCGTCGATGCCTTCCTGCACGATGGCTGCAGCTTTACCGATATCGATCGCATTGTGGAATCCTGCATGGATGCCCACGATATGCAGGCGGTCGATTCGTTTGAGCAGCTTCGCGACATCGATGCGTGGGCGCGTGAAAAGGCTGCGCAGGTGCTCGCCGCAACCCGTTCCTAACCCATAAGGATTGCTTTTTCGTTTTATGGATACTGTTCTGAGCGTTCTCTCATCGGTCTTTTGGGGCCTGCTGATGCTTTCCGTCCTCGTGTTTTTGCACGAGGGCGGCCACTTTTTGGCGGCGCGTGCCTGCGGCGTCCGTGTGACCGAGTTCTTTTTGGGCCTGCCGTGCCGCTTTGACATCCATTACACGTCGCGTCGCATTGGAACCAAGTTTGGCGTGACCCCGCTGCTGCTGGGCGGCTACGCTGCCATCTGCGGTATGGATCCGACCGACGTCTCGTGTGCCGATCGCGTGCTCGCGGCTATCTATCGTCATGGTCGCGTGACCGTGGTCGACCTTGCCGCCGAGCTCGAGCTATCCGAGGAGGTTGTGCTCGAGGCATGCGCCTTGCTCTTGGGTTGGGGCTCTATCGCGCCTTGGTATGAGGAAGGGGAGAAGCCCTCGCCGAGCTACTATCCCACCAAGTATCAGACGCTGCCGCGAGACGCGGCGGGTTACACCACCTTTGACGGCCGCCGTTTCGATCGAGAGCATGCGACTACCGAGGGCGATGTGTGGGAGCTGCCGTGCGGCGAAGCCGAGTTCCTTGCGCAAGAGCGTTCGCATACCTATCTGGGCCAGGGTTTTCTCAAGCGCGCCTTTATGCTGCTCGCGGGCATTCTCGTCAATATCCTGACGGGCTTTTTGCTGCTTATGAGCATCTACTCTATTGCGGGTGTCACCGTGCCGATGGATACCAACGTGATCGGTCAGGTTGACGAGGGGTCTATTGCCGCCAAGGCGGGTATCGAGGGCGGCGACGCGATCCTTTCGGTTGACGGAGTATCGTGCTCTACCTGGATGGACGTTTACGATGCCATCGGCAAGGCCGCCGGTAAGGACGATATCGCCATTGAGTATGAGCGCGACGGCAAGCAGCATTCGACCTCGGTTGCGCTCAAAGAGGACGAGCGCCTAGGTGTGTATGCCTCTACGCAGGTGGTCCGTTTAGACCCCATCACGTCGGCTCGCCTGTCGTTCTCCTATGTCGCGCAGACGGCGGAGGGCGTGATGCGCCTGCTCCAGCCGCAGCATACGATGGAGATTCTCGACCAGTCCTCGTCGATCGTGGGCATCAGCGTCATGTCCTCTCAGGCGGCTGCTGCCGGCCCCGTAACGTTCCTGTCGTTTGCCGCGCTCATTTCGTTCTCGCTGGGTTTTATGAACTTGCTGCCCATCCCCCCGCTCGACGGCGGTAAGTTAATCATCGAGATTATTCAAAAGATTGCGGGTCGCGAGCTTCCGCTCAAGGCTCAGACGATTGTGAGCTATGTGGGCATCGCGCTCTTTGCGCTGTTGTTTGTCTATATGCTTCGTTCCGACATCCTTCGATTTATTCTGTAGGGGAGTGTTTGGATTGTCTTTATCCCATCCTTTGCCTCGCGATTTGACGCGCCCCGTGCATGTGGGCGGTGTGCAGATCGGTGGCGGTGCGCTGGTGGTGGTCCAATCCATGACCTGCACCGATACCGCTGATGCCCAGGCAACACTTGCGCAAGTGTGCGCGTTGGCGCAGGCTGGCTGCGATATCGTGCGTGTGAGCGTGCCCACTGAGGCCGCGCTTGAGGGTTTCCGCACCATCTGTGCCGAGTCTCCGGTGCCAATCGTTGCCGATATCCACTTTAACCACAAGCTGGCCATTGGCGCTGTGGAGGCCGGTGCCGCCAAGCTCCGCATCAATCCCGGCAACATTGGCGATTGGGCCAAGGTCGATGCCGTGATCGATGCCGCGGGCGCCGCTGGGTGCGCGATTCGCATTGGCGTGAACGCGGGCTCGCTTGAGCAGGATATCGCCGAGCGCGAAGACCTCACGCAGCCCGAAAAGCTCGTGATGTCGAGCGAGCGCTTCGTCAAGCACTTTGAGGACCGCGGCTTTACGAACATTGTGCTTTCGGCCAAGGCCCATAGCGTGCAAACGACGCTCGATACCTATCGAGCCCTGTCGCGTGAGATTCCTCACGTTCCGCTTCACCTGGGCGTAACCGAGGCGGGTACCAAGCTTCAGGGCACCATTAAGAGCTCGGTTGGCCTTGGTATTCTGCTGTCTGAAGGTATCGGTGACACCATGCGCGTCTCTCTCACGGCCGATCCGGTTGAGGAGCCGCCGGTCGCCTGGGGAATTTTGCAGTCGCTGGGCCTGCGTCGCCGTGGTCCCGAGATTGTCTCGTGCCCCACGTGCGCCCGCTGCCAGGTTAACCTCATTCCCATCGCCGAGGAGGTCACCGAGCGGCTTAAGAACTACTCCGCGCCGCTTTCTATCGCTGTGATGGGATGTGCCGTTAATGGCCCCGGTGAGGCTTCTGATGCCGACCTGGGCGTTGCTTGCGGACGTGGTCAGGCCTTGCTCTTTTCGCATGGCCAGATCATTGGTAAAGTAGCTGAGGACCAAATTGTCGACGCGCTTATGGCAGAGGTCGACAAACTTATTGAGGAGAAATAAATGACTCGAGCAATGTATATGTCTAAGCTTTATGCTCCGACGCTCAAAGAGGATCCGGCGGACGCTGAGCTCGCCAGCCACCGCCTGCTGCTCCGTGCCGGCATGATCCGCAAGGAGGCCGCCGGTCTGTATTCTTATCTGCCGCTCGCATGGCGCTCGATCCGCAAGATCGAGAACATCGTGCGCGACGAGATGGATGCTGCCGGCGCCCAGGAGCTTATGATGCCTATCATGGTCGATGCCGAGCTGTGGCGTGAGTCCGGCCGTATCGATGCCTATGGCAAGGAGCTTGTGCGCTTTGACGACCGTCATGGTCGCGAGTTCGTCCTGGGCCCCACGCACGAGGAGACCGTCACGGCCCTGGTGCGCAACGAGCTGCGCTCCTACAAACAGCTGCCCGTCAACCTGTACCACATCCAGGATAAGTTCCGCGACGAGTTCCGTCCCCGCTTTGGCCTGATGCGCGGCCGTGAGTTCATCATGAAGGACGCCTACAGCTTCTCTGCCACGCAGGAGAGTCTGCAGGAGGAGTACGACAAGATGAAGCAGGCCTACGCCAACATCTGTGAGCGCTGCTACATCAAGGCCCTGCCCGTTGTCGCCGACTCCGGCGAGATCGGTGGCGATACCTCCGTCGAGTACATGGCTTTGGCTGACGCCGGCGAGGCTTCGCTCGTCTATTGCGATGACTGCGGTTTTGCCGCCGATGACGAGGCTGCAAGCACCAAGGTTGTCGTGACCGAGGGTCCTGGCGACGGTACGCTTACCAAGGTCGAGACTCCGGGCATGGGCACCATCGAGGCCGTTGCAAAGTTCTTCGGCTTCCCCGAGAACGGCACGCGCAAGTCGCTGGCACTCATCGACGCCGAGGGCAAGCCTGTCGTGGCCATTGTTCCGGGCGACCACGAGCTCAATGACTGCAAGGCCGAGCACGTCTTTGGCAAGGGCTATCGCATGATGACCGACGAGGAGCTCCAGACCTACGGTCTGCATAAGGGCTTTATCGGACCGGTTAACCTGCCCGAGGGCATTCGTCTGGTGTGCGACGAGAGCCTGCGCGAGTCCAAGCAGTGGGCCTGCGGTGCCAACGAGGTCGATTATCACTTTACCGGTGCCTGCCCCGAGCGCGACTTTACCGTCGATGAGTGGGCCGATCTGGTCACCGTTGTCGCCGGCGACCCCTGCCCGCACTGCGGCAAGCCGCTCTCCGCTGCCCGCGGCATCGAGGTCTCTCAGGTCTTCCAGCTGGGCACCAAGTATTCCGAGGCTATGGGTGCCACCTTTATGGACGAGGACGGCAAGGAGAAGCCGCTCATCATGGGCTGCTACGGCGTTGGTGTGTCCCGCTCGCTCGCTGCCGTCGTGGAGCAGCACAACGACGAACACGGTATCGTCTGGCCGGTCTCCGTTGCCCCGTACGAGGTCGCGATGATTCCGCTCGATCCCAAGAAGGAGGAGTGCGCTACCGTCTGCGAGCAGATCGTTGATGGCCTGTGCGCCGAGGGTATCGAGGTTGTCGTCGATGACCGCGACGAGCGTCCCGGCTTTAAGTTTGCCGACAACGACCTTATGGGCTTCCCGTATCAGGTCGTTCTGGGCAAGCGCGGCCTCAAGAATGGCACCGTCGAGCTCAAGGACCGTGCCACCGGCGAGCGTGAGGACGTGGCGATCGACGAGGTCGTCGCCAAGGTTGCCGAGCTTGTGAAGGCTGCCCGTCGCTAATTGACGATTTCGCTTGTAGTTCGCTACACGGGGCGGCCCTGCATTTCTCCAATGGGGGAGATGCGGGGCCGCCCTTTTATCTTGCCAGCGTACTCAATCGCTAAAAGGAAACCCCACAGCCCATGCGAGCTGCGGGGTTTCCTTTGTGCCTCCGATGCGAAATGAATCGCTCAGATATTACTGATAATCGACGACGTCGATCCAGTTCTTCAGGAACTCATCGTTCACGTTGCGCTTACGAGCGAGCTCGGAAGCGGCGACGATGCTCGTCCACTGACGCACGACCTGCATGGGCATGTCGGCGCGGTCGCAGTAGAGCTCCAGGTAGGCCTCGGCCTGATCCTTGCTGTTGAGGGCGAAGAGCAGGTAGGTGGTGGCAACATCGGCAGCAGGGGAGCCCTGGGTGGCGTGTGCCCAGTCGCACACATAGAGCTGGCCGTCGTCACCGACGATGACGTTGGAGGGGTTGAAGTCGCCGTGGCAGACCTTGAACTCCTTGGTCATGCCGTCCAGACGCTCCTGAAGGTTGTAGCGCGTGGTGGCATTGAGCTGATCAAGGCTGTCGATCATGCGGGCGAACTTGTCGCGCTGACGGTTGAGCAGCGGGGAGGTGTAGCCGTGGATCTCGATCTGGAGGTCGACGAACATCTCGAGGTACTCACCAAAGCGCTGGGGCTCGGCAGTCATCTTCTCGGCAAGGGTGGTGCCCGGAACCTTCTCGGTCACGAGCGCCCAGCCGTTGGCGTTCTCGAGCTGGGAAACCTCGAGAGCCTTGGGGCTGCGGATGCCGCACTCATTGATGCGGGCAAGATTCAAAGCCTCGTTGAACACGTCGGAGACAGGCTTGGTCTCGTTAAAGACCTTGACGATCTTGTCGCCCAGGTCGTAAACGACCTTGTTGCCACGGCGGACGAGCTCGGTCTTGGAATCGGGTAGCAGCATGGTTGCATCCTTTCAACGATGCGATAGAAGCGACGGCGGGGGTGTGTGAAACACCCGTGCACCCCTGCCGTTAAAAACCGTGCTAAAACTAGCAGACGGCGTAATCCTGGGGCTCGCGGCCGTAGTAGGCGTCCAGGTAGAGCTCCTTGATCTCGCTCATGAGCGGGTAGCGCGGGTTAGCGCCGGTGCACTGGTCGTTGAATGCCTGCTCGGTCATCTCGTCGAGGGTGTCGAGGAAGTACTGCTCGTCGACACCGTAGTCGGCGATGGTCTTCTTGACGCCGATGAAGTCCTTGAGCTCCTCGAGCTTCGTGATGAAGTTCTCGAAGACCTCCTTGTCGTCCTTGCCCTCGATGCCGCAGTACTTGGCCATCTCGGCGTAGTTGTGCAGCGCGTTGGGGTAAGGATACTGGGAGAAGGTACCCATCTTGACGGGAGCCTCGGCGGCGTTGTAGCGCATGACGCGGGTCAGGATGACGGCGTTGGCGAGGCCGTGGGGCAGGTGATGGAAGGCGCCGAGCTTGTGGGCCATGGAGTGGTTGAGGCCCAGGAAGGCGTTGGCGAAGGCCATACCGGCCATGCAGGAGGCGTTGTGCATCTCCTCGCGGGCGTGCGGGTCCTTGGCGCCGTTCGTGAAGCTGGAGGGCAGGTTCTCGAAGACGAGCTTAGCAGCGCGCTCGGAGAGGCCCTTGGTGTAGTCGGAAGCCATGATGGAGACGTAGGACTCGATGGCGTGGGTCATGACGTCGATGCCGGAGGCAGCGGTCAGGCCGCGCGGGGCGGTCATGCAGTTGTCGGCGTCGACGATAGCCATGTTGGGGAGCAGCGCGTAGTCGGCGAGCGGCCACTTGATGCCGGTCTCCTTGTCGGTGATAATGGCGAACGGCGTGCACTCGGAGCCGGTACCCGAAGAGGTCGGGACGGCGACGAAGTAGGCCTTCTTGCCCATCTCGGGGAAGGTGAAGATACGCTTGCGGATGTCCATGAAGTCCATGGCCATGTCCTCAAACTTGCACTCGGGGTGCTCGTACATCATCCACATGATCTTGCCGGCGTCCATAGCGGAGCCACCGCCAACGGCGATGATGACGTCCGGCTCAAAGAGAGCCATCTGCTTGGCGCCGCGACGTGCGCACTGCAGCGACGGATCGGGCTCGACGTCGTAGAAGCAGTCGTGGGCGATGCCCATCTCGTCGAGCTTGGCCTCGATGGCGCGGGTGTTGCCATTCTTGAAGAGGAACTGGTCGGTGACGATGAAGGCGCGCTTCTTGCCCATGACGTTGCCAAGCTCGTCGAGGGCGACGGGCGTGGAACCCTTCTTGAAGTAGACCTTCTCGGGAGCGCGGAACCACAGCATGTTCTCACGGCGCTCGGCCACAGTCTTAACGTTGATCAAGTGCTTCACCCCAACGTTCTCGGAGACGGAGTTGCCGCCCCAGGAGCCGCAGCCCAGGGTCAGAGACGGCTTCATGCCAAAGTTGTACAGGTCACCGATGCCACCGTGCGAGGACGGGGTGTTGATGACGATACGGCAGGCCTTCATGACGTGCTCGAACAGGCTGATCTTCTCGGCCTGGGCGGGGTGCACGTACAGAGAGGCGGTGTGGCCCGGGCCACCGGCGAGCACCAGGTGCTCAGCCTTGTCGACGGCCTCCTGGAAGTCCTTGGCGTGGTACATGGCCAGGACCGGGGAGAGCTTCTCGTGGGAGAACTCCTCCTTGGCGGGGTCGGTGGAGGTGATCTCGGCGATCAGGATCTTGGTCTTGGCGGGAACCTCGATGCCGGCGAGCTCGGCGATCTTGGCGGCGGCCATGCCGGGGATGCGGTGATCGAGAGCGCCGTTCTTGAACATGGCGGCACGCAGGGCCTCCATCTCGGCACCCTGCTTGACGAAGTAGCAGCCGCGCTTCTGGAACTCGGCCTTGACCTGGTCATAGATGGTGTCGATGACGGTCACGGACTGCTCGGAAGCGCAGATCATGCCGTTGTCGAAGGTCTTGGAGTGGATGATGGAGTTGACGGCGAGCAGCACGTCGGCAGTGTCGTCGATGACGACCGGGGTGTTACCGGCGCCAACGCCCAGGGCGGGCTTGCCCGAGGAGTAAGCGGCCTTGACCATGCCCGGGCCACCGGTGGCGAGGATGATGTCGACGTCGCGCATGACCATGTTGGTCAGCTCGATGGAGGGGACATCGACCCAGCCGATGATGCCCTCGGGGGCGCCGGCCTTGACGGCAGCGTCAAGCACGAGCTTGGCGGCGGCGATGGTGCACTTGGCGGCTGCCGGGTGCGGGGAGATGATGATGGCGTTGCGGGTCTTCAGGCAGATCAGCGTCTTGAAGATCGCGGTGGAGGTGGGGTTGGTCGTCGGGATGACGGCGCCCACGATGCCGATGGGCTCGGCGATCTTGGTGATGCCGTAAGCCTCGTCGCGCTCCAGGACACCACAGGTCTTGGTGTTCTTGTAAGCGTTGTAGATGTACTCTGCGGCGTAGTGGTTCTTGATGACCTTGTCCTCAAGAACGCCGCGGCCGGTCTCCTCGATGGCCAACTTCGCCAACGGGATACGAGCCTTGTTGGCGGCCATGGCGGCCTCATAGAAGATCTTATCGACCTGCTCCTGCGTGTACGTAGCAAAAAGCGCCTGGGCCTCTCGCATCTGAGCGAGCTTAGCCTCAAGCGCCTCTACGTTGTCCACAATTGCGGGAGTAGTGTTTTCCGGTGACTTTTTCACCATTTGTGTCTCCTTGCGATCGGAGATTTACCCTACGCCTTGCATGATAGCAAGAAATTATTCGGCAAACGGCAAGATTCCCGTAAAAGGCACACTAAAACGCTTCAACACAATGAAGCGTTTTAACTAAAACTATCTGCCTGCTGCATCGCCCCGCTCATTGGGGACAGACTTACATGAGTGCTTTCACTCATTTGGGACAGACATCGTTTTGCCATTTTGCCGTTCTGGGCCTGTTTTTGCCGTTCATAGGATATATATAGATCACAGGCTCAGCATTTCGCGTTCCTTCTCTCCTTTTAGGTGTTGCCTGTTCAGTTTTTGAAAGGAGAGATTATGCCTCGATGTGCCCGCGCCGTTTCGCTCACCGGTTATTACCACGTCTTTGACCGTGGTAACTCTAAACAGATTATTTTTGAAGATGACTCTGACCGATATCGTTTCTTATCGGACATCTCGGACAGGTTCGCGCGCCATAAAGTGGCGGTGTTGGCTGGTGCCTTATGGACAACCACTTCCATTTGATGGTTGATGACCCATTTGACAATCTTTCAAAGGCAATGCAGTGTGCGCTGACGGCGTATGCCAAGTATTTCAATGGGAAAACGGGGAGAACAGGCCATCTGTTTGACAATCGCTATTCACGGGTCGCGGTTGAGTCGGACACGCAGGCGGTACAGCTGCTCGATTATATCCATCTCAATCCCGTGAAAGGTGCGCTCGACTCGCTCGAGGCGTACCGCTGGTCAAGCTACAAGGCATATCAGCTGGGCTATGATCCCTTTGACATCTGTGACGCGGCTCCTATGCTCGATATCGTCGGAGGCTCCCGTTGCTATTGCGAGCATCTCGAGGAAGTTGCCGGGCGCACTTGGTCAGTGGAGGTTCTTCCACGCCGGCGGATCCCCGATGAGGAGGCCCTTTCCATTGCGCACGAAGTCCTGCCGAGCATAGATCCTGCGCTGCTCAAGGTCCTGCCGCGCCCGGAACGCGATGCCTGTCTGCTGAGTCTCAGGCGGGCACATCTCACGGTCAAGCAAATTGCCCGTATCACCGGCATCGGCGCTACAAGCGTAACCAAGGCCACCGCGGGCTGGAACGAGGCGGCGTGAGGCACGTACTGGTGACGATCGAAGCGCCGTGAGTTCGTCGATGCACTGTGAGCTTTGGAAAGCACTCATCTAAGTCTGTCCCCAATGCGTGAAAACACTCATGTAAGTCTGTCCCCAATGAGTGCAAAAAGGCGCCCTCCGTAGGGGAGGGCGCCTTTGGTAAGTTCTATGTGAACGCGAGGTCTTTGACCCGGAGAGTCCGAGGTACTTGTTGGTAAGACCTTATTTAGGAGCGCGCAACCTTGCCAGACTTGAGGCAGGTGGAGCAAACGTTCATCTTGCGACGGTGACCATCGACGACGACGTAGACGCGCTGGATGTTGGGGCGGAACTTACGGTTGGTGACGCGGTGAGAGTGGCTGATGGAGCGACCGGCAACGGGGTGCTTACCGCAAACTTCGCAAACTTTGGACATAACTGACCCTCCTTGGGCGACAAACGAACATGTCGCGTTAACAAACAAGCCTGAACTATAGCACAGAAGTCGCTCCCTGTGCGCAATCTACACAGAGATATTCCTCTTTTGGCGATAGTGCTCACGCCACGGCCCTGGACGTAGATCCGATTTGCGTGCAGCAGAGGGGATTATGCCAGCTCGTGCGTGCGTTTTCAAGCTCGTCCCACAAATATATATAGGTTTATGGAGCATTGGGCTCCGTTTACGGATTGCTCTGTATTTATGCTCGCAATTAAGCTCGAGGTTGGCTACACTATCCCTTGACCATTAAAGGGGTACGAGATACCCGCATGGAATTACATAGCTGCCAAAGAGCAGCCCTTCCTTGTGGGTGTCTGGTCCGCTTTGAGCGGTCGGGCATCTATTTTTTTGACTGTGTCAGCAGTCAAGACATGTGAGGAAGGAGATCGATGGGCACGACTTCCCCCAAGGCGGTCATCATGGACGAGACCGCCGTCAATCGAGCGATGACCCGCATCGCGCACGAGATTCTCGAGCGCAACGAGGGCTGTGAAGACCTCGCTCTGGTCGGCATCGTCACGCGCGGCGACCTTCTGGCAAAGAAACTCGCCGAGGAGATCAAGGAGATCGAGGGCGTCGACGTTCCGCTCGGCAGCCTGGACATCAGCTTCTACCGCGATGACTATGCGACCAATTTCGCTCCCGCGATCCACGCTACCAACATTCCCTTCAGCGTCGATGGCAAGCGCGTCGTGCTGGTGGACGACATCCTGTATACGGGCCGTACCATCCGCGCCGCTCTCGACGCCGTCATGGACTTGGGCCGTCCGAGCCGTATTGAGCTGGCAGTTCTCGTTGACCGCGGTCACCGCGAGCTCCCCATCTCGCCGGACTTTGTCGGCAAGAATGTTCCCTCGTCGCATGAGGAGAACGTGCACCTATATATGAAGGAAGTCGACGGCCACACCGCCGTCGAGATTAACGACGTCGCGCCGGGTTCCCACGTGGGCTCCGCGCCGCTGGGAGGTGAGTAGTACCGTGGCGTTCAACCATAAGCACCTGATCGACATTACCGAGTACTCCGAAGAGGACATCAAGCTCATCCTCGAGACCGCCAAGGCGTTCTCCGAGGTCAACGAGCGTGCGATCAAGAAGGTCCCCACGCTCAAGGGCAAGACCATCGTCAACATGTTCAACGAGCCCTCGACGCGCACCCGCAGCTCCTTCGAGCTCGCCGAGAAGCGTCTTTCGGCCGACAGCCTCAACTTTGGCGGCTCCTCGACCTCCACGGTCAAGGGCGAGAGCCTCGTCGACACCGTCGAGACCCTCAACGCCTACAAGATCGACTGCATCGTCGTGCGCGACAAGCACGCCGGCGCTCCCTACATCGTCACGCAGAACTCGCCCGCGAGCGTCATCTGCGCCGGCGACGGCAAGCACAACCATCCCACGCAGGCCCTGCTCGACCTGTACACCATCTGGGAGCACAAGGGTGACTTCCACGGTCTGAAGGTCGCCGTCGTCGGCGACATCTCCCACTCCCGCGTTTGCGGCTCGCTGATCCCCGCCCTTAAGATCATGGGCTGTGAGACCTACGCCGTCGCCCCCGGCACGCTGCTGCCGCCGGCGCCCGAGGTCCTGGGCTGCGACCACGTGACGAGCGACCTCGATTCCGTCCTGCCCGAGCTGGACGTCGTCTACATGCTGCGCGTGCAGCAGGAGCGCCTCGAGGGTGCCCCGTTCCCGACCATTCGCGAGTACCACAAGCTCTTCGGCCTGACCAAGGACCGCGAGAAGCTCATGAAGCCCGACGCGATCATCTGCCACCCGGGCCCCATCAACCGCGGCGTCGAGTTCGACTCCTATATGGCCGACCACCCGCAACGCTCCGTCATCCTGGAGCAGGTCTACGCCGGTATCTGCGTGCGTATGGCTATCCTGTATCTGCTGCTTGGAGGTGCCGATAATGGCCTTGCTTCTTAAGAATGCCCACGTCGTCGACCCGTCCGTCGAGCTTGACGGTGTCGTTGACGTCCTGATTGACGGCGACAAGATCGCCGAGGTCGGCGAGAATCTCGCCGTCGAGGGAGCCGAGGTCCGCGACCTTTCCGGCAAGTACCTCGTCCCCGGCCTGGTGGATATGCACGTTCACCTTCGCGAGCCCGGCTACGAGGTCAAAGAGGACATCGAGAGCGGCACCCGCGCAGCTGCAAAGGGCGGCTTTACCGGCGTGTGCTCCATGCCCAACACCGATCCCGTTACCGATAACGGTACCGTCGTGGAGTTCGTTAAGTCCCGTGCTGCCGAGGTCGGTCACTGCCGCGTCTATCCGTCGGGCGCTATGACCCGCGGTCTTAAGGGCGAGGCCATGTCCGAGATGGGCGATATGGTCGCCCACGGCGCCGTCGCCTTCACCGACGATGGTCGCGGCGTGCAGGGCGCGGGCATGCTCCGTCGCTGCATGGACTACGGCAAGATGTTCGGCAAGGTCTTTATGAGCCACTGCCAGGACGAGGATCTGGTCGGCCACGGCCAGATCAACGAGGGCAAGGTCTCGACCCGTCTGGCCCTCGAGGGCTGGCCGGCCGCCGGCGAGGAGCTTCAGATCGCCCGCGACATCGAGATCGCCAAGCTGACCGGTGCCAAGCTGCACATCCAGCACATCTCCACCGCTCACGGTCTCGAGCTCGTGCGTGCTGGTAAGGCCGCCGGTGTCCAGGTGACCTGCGAGGCCACCCCGCACCACATGTTCCTGACCGAGAACGACTTGGACGAGACCTACAACACCTCGCTCAAGGTCAATCCGCCGCTGCGCACCGACGAGGACGCCGAGGCCATTCGTCAGGGCGTCATCGACGGTACCGTCGACGTGATCGTTACCGATCACGCTCCGCACACCCCGTGGGAGAAGGCCCGCGAGTTCGAGCTGGCGCCCTTTGGCATGATCGGCCTCGAGACCTCGCTGTCGCTCGTGCTCACCGAGCTGGTCAACACGGGCAAGATGAGCATGGGCCGCATGGTCGAGCTCATGGCCATCAAACCGCGTGAGATCCTGGGTCTCGACCAGGTTCAGGTCAAGGCGGGATCCGTTGCCGACCTGACCGTGTTCGACCCCTCCGCAACCTGGACGGTTGGCGAGGACGGTTACGAGTCGCGCGCCGAGAACTCCGGTTTTGCCGGCCGCACGCTCACCGGTCGTGCCACCGATGTATTTGTCGGCGGTAAACAGACGCTTGCCGACGGCTGCATCTGCTAGCATAGCCTTATCGCTTTTGTGCGCGGCGCCCTTGCGGTGCCGCGCTTTCTATTCGTTTGGACCATGCAACCGCATGGGGGATTGGAGCGTTTATGCCCACACCTTCCACTGCACGCATGCATGACTTCGAGGTCGTCTCGAACCGGGAGATTGCCGACGGCGTCTTCTCGCTCGTCATCTCGGCCCCCAAGCTTGCAAGTGCGCTCAAGCCCGGTCAGTTTGTGAACATCGCCGTACCCGGTGATGCGTCCTCACTGCTTCGCGTGCCCCTGAGCTACTACCGCGCCGACGCCGAGGCCGGCACCGTCGAGCTGTGGTACGCCGTCGTGGGCGACGATACCCGTCGTTTGTCCCAGATGGGCCCTGGCTCCTCCTCTAACCTGCTGGGCCCCGGTGGCCGTGGCTGGATGGTACCCGAGGGCACCAGGAAGGCCCTGCTCGTCGCCGGTGGCATCGGCGTTCCGCCTGTGCTGTGTCTTGCCGGTATGCTTGCCGAGCAGAGTGTTGATGTGGACGTGTGCCTGGGCTTTGGCACCGCTTCCAAGGCCGTGGGCATCGACGAGTTCCGCGCGCTGGGCGCCACGGTTAACGTGTGCACCGACGATGGCACGCTGGGCACGCACGGTTTTTGCACCGACCCGGCAGCCGAGCTGCTCGGCGAGGGCGGCTACGACTACGTCGCCAGCTGCGGTCCCGCCGTCATGATGAAGAAAGTCGCCGCCGCTGCCGCCGAGGCCGGTGCGTACTGCGAGGTGTCGCTCGAGCGCATGATGAGCTGTGGCTTTGGCGCCTGCAACACCTGCAATGTCGAGACGGTCGACGGTATGAAGGGTGCTTGCATGTGCGGCCCCGTGTTCGATGCTTCCAAGGTGGTGGTCTTCTAGTGGGTACCGTGAACATGGCCGTCGATTTCGGCGGCGTCAAGATGCAGAACCCCATCAACACCGCAGCCGGTACCTTTGGCTACGGTTGGCAGTTCCAGAACTTCTTTGATGTTTCCCAGCTGGGCGCCATCACCACCAAGGGTTGCGCTGCCGAGCTCTGGCCCGGCAACCCCGCGCCCCGCATGGCCGAGATCCCCGGCGGTATGATCAACTCCGTGGGCCTTCAGAACCCCGGCGTGGCCGCCTTTGCTCGCGAGTCCGGTCCGTGGCTCGAACAGCTGTCCAAGGACGGCTGCCAGGTCATCTGTCAGGTTGCCGGCCACTCCGTTGACGAGTTTGTCCGCGCACTCGAGATGTATGTCGAGCTGTGCCCCTGGGCTGCCGGCTACGAGATCAACGTGAGCTGCCCCAATATCGCCGCCGGCGGTGCCGCCATGGGCTCCACGCCCGAGGGCGCCTCTTCCGTTATGGCTGCCTGCCGCAAGGTGACCGATAAGCCGCTGTTCGTGAAGATGGCACCGGTCAACGTCGCCGAGATCGCCAAGGCCCTCGAGGCTGCCGGCGCCGACGGCCTTTCGGTCATCAACTCCATCCAGGGCATGGCCATCGACGTCCATACCCGCAAGTCCCGCGTGGCAAAGCCCAAGGGCGGCCTTTCGGGCCCGCTGTGTCATCACATCGCCGTGCGCATGGTCTGGGAGGTTGCCCAGGCCGTCGATATCCCCATCAACGGTGTCGGCGGTGTCATGACCGGTGAGGATGCGGCTGAGTTTATCCTGGCCGGCGCCACCTGCGTGTCGGTCGGTATGGCCAACTTCGTCGATCCGTGCGCTTCGCTCAAGATCGCGCATGAGCTCGAGGCTTGGGCCGAGTCCCAGGGCGTAAAGGACATCAACGAGCTGGTAGGTGCTTTCGAATGCTAGAGACCGATGCCCGCGACCGCGTAATCGTCGCCCTCGACTGTGATCGTGAGCGTGCGCTCGAGCTCGCCCACGAGCTTTCTGGTCATGCCGCTTGGCTCAAAGTTGGCATGACGCTCTATTACGCTGAGGGCCCCGAGATCGTCAAGACCTTTAAGGACCTGGGCTTTAAGGTCTTCCTTGACCTTAAGTTCCATGATATTCCGCATCAGGTTCGCGGTGCCGCCCGTTCGGCCTCGCTTGCCGGTGCCGACCTGCTTTCGGTCCACGGTCTGGGCTCGGGCGCTATGCTCGCTGCCTGCCGCGAGGGTGCCGAGGAGGCGCGCGAGGACCGCGCCAAGCTCGTCGCCATCACCGTGCTCACGAGCATGAATCAGGATGCCTTGAGCGAGATTGGCGTCGAGTCGCCCGTGGCCGAGGAGGCCGCCCGCCTGGCAAAGCTCGCTCAGGCCAACGGCATCGATGGCATCGTGTGCTCGCCGATGGAGGCTCACGACATGCGTGAGCTGCTGGGTCCTGATGCCCTGATCGTGACTCCGGGTGTGCGTCCGTTGGGTGCCGCCCTCGGTGACCAGTCTCGCGTGGCGACGCCTTCCCAGGCTATCGAGCGCGGCGCAAGCCACATTGTGGTGGGCCGTCCCATCACCGGCGCCGACGATCCGGTTGCCGCCTTTGACGCCATCGTCGCCGAGCTGGTCGAAAACGTCGCGTAAAAGATTCCCCTAAGTCACCACTTTTGGGTCTCATTAGCATAAAATAGCCCCTGTGCCTGCGTAAACTTTCCCATCCTTTGTGTGGAATCGCAGGTCAGGGGCTTAACTTTGGGCGCAGTATATTGCACTTTTTGCGGGTATCGTCTAACCTATGGAGCCGCGATTGGGCATTTTGTACGTTCTACGTGCTAAAATGCCAATTATTGAATCAGATATAACCCAACTTTTTGGAGGTACGAATGGCACTCCCTCAGCTTACCGATGAGCAGCGCAAGCAGGCTCTTGAGAAGGCTGCTGCCGCACGTCACGCCCGCGCTGAGCTTCGCGAGCAGATCAAGAAGGGCGAGAAGTCCCTCGAGTCCGTGCTCAACTCCGATGACCCCATCGCTTCCCGCATGAAAGTTTCCACTCTCATCGAGTCTCTCCCTGGTTATGGCAAGGCCAAGGCCGCCAAGATCATGGAGGAGCTCGGTATCTCCGCTACCCGTCGCGTCCAGGGCCTCGGCGTCCGTCAGCGCGAGCAGCTCCTCGAGCAGCTGACCAAATAAGTGAGCGCTCAGGATTCCAAGCTCTTTGTGATTTCTGGACCGTCAGGCGCAGGCAAGGGCACGCTCGTCACTCGTGTGCGCGAGCGCCGCTCGAACCTGGGCCTGACGGTTTCGGCTACCACGCGAGCACCACGCAAAGGTGAGGTCGACGGCGTCAACTACTTTTTTCTGACGCGCGAGGAGTTCGACCGCCGCGTGGCAAACGGCGAGTTTGTTGAGTGGGCCGAGGTCCACGGTAACTGCTACGGCACGTTGGTGAGCGAGGTCACATCCAAGCTTGCCTCGGGCGCGTCTCTGATTTTGGAGATCGATGTCCAGGGCGCCCTGCAGGTGAAGGAGCGTTTCCCCGAGGCCGTGCTGATCTTTATCAAGCCGCCTTCGCTTGAGGTGCTCCGCGAGCGTCTAGTCGGTCGCGGTACCGAGACGCCCGAGACGATTGAGCTGCGTATGGCAAACGCCGCCGATGAGCTTGCCCTTGCCGACCGCTACGACGACGTCGTGGTAAATGACGATCTCGACCGCGCGACCGATGAGCTCGTTCGCGTTCTCGATATGCATGAAAGGATCTGAGGTCCGTGTCCGTTGTAAAGCCTTGCATTGACGATCTTCTGGAGAAGACCGATCACAACCGCTTCCTGCTCGCTTCGCTTGCCTCCAAGCGCGCCTGCGACATCAATAGCATGCTGCGTGGCCAGCACAACCGCGTGCTTGCCGTCCAGGATGTCGATGACATCACCATCGGGCTTTCCGGTGCCGACACCATCTCGATGGCTATGGACGAGATTGTCGACGGCGACATCTCTTACGACGAGGCCCGTTACGAGAAGGCGCTCGGCCACAAGGTTGCTGAAGCCTAAATGGCGGCTCGCGTCTGCCTGGTCCACTATCACGAGGTTGGACTGAAGGGTAAGAACCGCGCACATTTTGAGCATATCCTCATGGATAACATCAAGGCGGCCTTGGCCGCCTTTTCCGTGAATGCCGTGTCTCGAATTTCCGGTTATATCCTCGTGACCTTTAACGAGCATCAGGCCGACGAGGCGGCGCGTGTCATTCGCACCGTTCCCGGCGTTGCTCGTGTGTCTTTGGCGTATCACACCAATCGCGACCCTCAGGAGTACTGTGCCGCCGCCGTGAAGGCGCTGCGCGAGTTTGGTTCCTTCGATTCGTTTAAGGTGCACGCCAAGCGCTCCAATACCGATTATGAGCTCACCTCGATTGACATCAATCGTCAGGTGGGCGAGGTGCTGTGCGAGGCCTTCCCCGATAAAAAGGTTCAAATGCACGACCCCGATGCGATGGTGCACGTACTGGTGGTCCAGGGTAGCGTTTATGTGTACGCGCGCTCCGAGCGCGGCGTGGGCGGTCTGCCGGTGGGTTCTGCCGGCAAGGTCGTGACGCTGCTGTCGTCGGGTATTGATTCTCCGGTGGCGACTTGGATGCTCGCGCGTCGCGGCGCGGTGTGCGTGCCGGTACATTTCTCAGGTCGTCCGCAGACGCCCGACACGAGCGAGTATTTGGTGCAGGACATCATCCGTGCGCTTGAGCCGGGTGTCCAGATCGGCCGCCTGTACGTGGTGCCGTTTGGCGACTGCCAGCGTGAGATTTCGGTTACCTGTCCCAGCAACCTGCGCGTGATCATGTATCGCCGCATTATGTATTCGGTTGCCGAGCGCATTGCACACATCGAGGGCGCCAAGGCCATCGTGACGGGCGAATCGCTTGGACAGGTTGCCTCCCAAACGCTTGAGAATATCATGGCCGTTAACGAGGCCGTGAAGATCCCCGTGTTCCGTCCTCTTATCGGTTCGGACAAGCAGGAGATCATCGCGCGTGCCGAAGAGATCGGTACCTTCGATATCTCGACCGAGGCCGCTCCCGACTGCTGCACGCTCTTTATGCCGCGCCGCCCCGAGACGCACGCCAAACTCGATGCCGTGCATGAGGCGTGGGAGTTGTTCGATCACGAGGAGATGATCGAGCGCCTGCTCAAGCAGACCGAGTACATTGACTTCGAGAGCAACACGTATAAGGCCCCTAAGACCTTAAAACGCAAACATTCGGAGCTTGCTCCGCGTGAGATTTACCAAGATCACGAGTAATTTTGTGCATAGACCGACGATGCGTCTGCATCGTCGGTCTTTTGCTATCTGGGCATTTTGCGGCTAAGTGTTCATTTGCTGACGTGTGCCTGAATAAATGGACAGATTTGTGCAAGGTTTTGGTCGGTTTTTGGTTTGACCGCTAAAACCGGTTTTGGAGCGCGGCTGTTGCAGGGCTCTTTTCCTGACACGATGTTGTTGGGAGGTTTTGCTATGGCGCAGCGCGAACAACACGAACGGGTCAAAAAGATGGACCGCTGGGCGGGCAAGCTACTCGGTCATAAGGCAGTGGTGATGGCGATACTGGTCGTCATTGCGATGGCGAGTGGACTGGCGATGGCGAACCTTGGCGGCGGTGCCGGTGGCGTGTCGTTTGAGCGCACTGACGGTCCGGGCTCGTTGGTGGAGCCGGGATCCGGTGATGCCTCGAGCGGAAAGACATCCGAAGGTTCTTCGTCTAAGGCGTCTGCCGCGGCAGAGGTCTATGTCGATGTCGATGGCGCCGTTGTGTCGCCCGGTGTATATCGTCTCAAGGACGGCGCGCGGGTGGCTCAGGCGATTGATGCCGCCGGCGGGCTGGCGCCCGAGGCAGACGTTACGGGGCTCAATCGGGCATCTAAGGTCGTCGATGGACAGAAGATTTACGTTCCAATGGTAGGGGAGCAGCAGGCGTCCATTGCGGAAGCCGGTGTTGATGGTGGGGCTTCCGCATCATCGGACGTGAGTGGCGCAACAGGTCTAGTAAACATCAATACGGCAAGCGCGGCAGAGCTGCAGACGCTTTCGGGCATCGGCCCCTCCATGGCCCAGTCGATTATCGATGAGCGGACAAAGAACGGTGCTTTTGCCTCGGTTGACGATCTGATGCGTGTGTCGGGAATCGGCGAGAAAAAGCTTGCCAAAATCAAAGATAGCATCTGCGTATGAGTGCGACCGAGCGCGAGCATGTGATGCCTCCGCGGCCCCTGATTCCGTGGACGATGGCCCTGTGTGCCGGCATGTGCATGAGCTGCGCCTTGGTGCTCAACGTGGCCGCTGATGCGCTGCTGAGGGAGCAGGCGCCGGCGGTCGGGCCGCTATGGGCCATCCCCGTCGCGGCGGCGGTATTCGTTGTGCTGGCTCAATCTTGTGCGCGGCTTGCCCCTTTGAAGCGGTGGCTGTATGCCGCGTCCGTTGGCCTCGTGGCGGGAGCGGTCGTCTCTGTGTGGTGGGCTGTGGGCGCGCTGAGCGCTTCGAAGGCGCTCGATGGTCGAGCGGCAAGCAGCCTCGAGTTTGTCGTGCAGGGTGATCCATCCATAAACGACAACGTGTATTCCTATACCTGCGAGGCACGCGCGGACGGCAAGAACTTGGCAACGGTCCGCCTATCGTGTGACCGCAAGCTCAGGGTCGGGGCGCACGTGCGTGTTATCGGTCGCGTTTCACGTTTTGAGAACGATGCGTATGGACGATCGCGCGTGCTCCGAGGCGAGGTGCGCAAGGTTAAAGCCGTTCGGATTGTGTCGGTCGATGAGGGCTCTCCGGGGCCGCTGCTTCGGCTGCGAAATGGGCTGCTTGCGTCCATCGCGCCTGCGACCGACCCGGCGCGTGCGCTCATAGCCGGTGTCGTCTGCGGTCGTTCGGCCGAGCTGCGCGCCCAGCCGGCGGGCGACTGGTTTTCGGTGACGGGAACGGCGCATCTTATCGCCGTCTCGGGCAGCCATTTGGCTATCGTGGGGTTTGTAATCGAGGGCGTATTGCAAAAGACTCTGTGCTCACGTGGCCTTCAGCGGGCGATATTGGCGATAACGCTTGTGGGCTACGCTGCCTTTACGGGCGCGTCTCCCTCGGCCGTGCGCGCATGCTGCATGGTGTTCGCGACGCTTGTCGTAAACGGCGCGGGTCGTCGCCGGCACGGCGCATCGGCGCTCTTCGTAACCATGTCCATCTTTGTGCTACTGCGGCCGACGGTGCTGTTCGAGATGGGCTTTCAGCTTTCATGTGCCAGCGTCTTTGCCATCCTGTGCTTTTGCCCGTACGCCTCCTACGCTTTGGGTGAGCTGGGTGTGCCATCGGGCATTGCCAGTATGCTTTCCGTCACACTGTGCTCGCAGTTGGCGACGCTCCCCATTACCATTCCTGCCTTCGGTACGTTCTCGCTCATTGCTCCGTTGGCAAATGCGGTCATCGGTCCGGTGGTGAGCGTATTGCTTGCTGTGTCGATCGTGCTGGTTCCCTTTTCGCTCGTGGCGCCGTTGCGGACTTGGGCGCTCGTTGTGCCCATGATTGCCGCCCGTTGCGCGCTGTTCTTCGAGCAGCTGTTTGCCGCCATGCCGGGTGCATCCGTGAGCGTGCCGCCCGATAGCATGTGGATTTACCTAGTGCCGTGTTTGCTGGCGGTTCTGCTGGTCTGGTGGCCGCGTCCCCGTGCACGTCCTATGGCGGTGGGGCTTGCATGCCTGGTGCTCTTGGCTGCGATTCCATACGTCTACTGGGATCGATGCGCTCCGCCTTCGGTGACGGTGCTCGATGTGGGCCAGGCCGATGCGATACTTATCCGCGAGGGCGGCGCAGTAGCGCTCGTCGACTGCGGGCTCGACGAGCGCGTGGTGGCGGCGTTGGTTCGTAATAACGTGCACCATATCGATGCCGTCTTTGTTACGCATTGGGATGAGGACCACTGGGGTGGTCTGCCTGCCGTGCTCGAACAGTTTTCGGTCGGAACGATTGCCGTGGCGGCGGATGCGCTGGAGGATGCTCCTGTCGAGGTATTGAACCGACCTGGCGTGGAGTATCGGCAGGTGCGCCGTGGGGATACGGTCGACATCGGCTTATTTTGCGCCCGCGTGATGTGGCCATTCGAGTCCGTGGATGGCGAGGGAAATGAGGACTCGCTTGTCCTGCTGCTCTCTTATGTTCAGGAAGGCAAGGGCCTGCGTATGCTCCTCACCGGTGATGCCGAGCTCGACCAAGAACGGGAATTCGTACAGGAAGTGGGAGATATCGATGTACTTAAACTTGGGCATCACGGCTCTAAGGTTTCAGTCGATGGTGAGTTGCTGGACGTCCTGAAGCCCGAGCTTTCCCTCGCGAGCGCGGGCGAGGGGAATCGATACGGCCATCCGTCCGATGCCTGCATCGATGCCGTTAAGGAAGCGGGCGGCGTGTTCGCGTGCACCATCGAACACGGCGACATTACCGTCACGCCGACTGGGAATGGCTTTGCGATGCGATGCCAGCGACTGTGACGACGTCGTTGGCGTGTTGTGGGGCCCTGGGCTAGAATGGCACGGAGCGAATACGAAGGCCTGCGGGAGGGGAGCGCAATGTCCGAAACCGGTCTGCTGCCGGCATATCTGATCGTCGGTACCGACGGAGTCAAGCGCGATCACGCCGTCTCGCGTATGAAAGCGCGTCTGGAAAAGTCGGGTATGGTCGAGTTCAACCTCGACGAGCGCGACATGACCAAGGACCCCGATATCGAGTCCATTATCGGATCGCTTAACACCTTTCCGATGGGCAGCGAGTTTCGCCTGGTAATCCTTGACGGCTGCTCAAAGCTCGCCAAGGCAGTTTCGGAGCCGCTTGTCGAATACCTTGCGAGCCCCAGCCCCACAACGGTCTGCCTCTTCATCGCCGACTCGCTTGCCAAGAATACGCGCTTGTATAAGGCAATCGCCAAGATCGACAAGAAGGCTATCGTCGATTGCTCGGGTACCAAGCGCTGGGAACTGCCGCGCCGCGTTCAGCAGATGGCGACGCAGCACGGTAAGTCCATCTCGACGGCGGCCGCCGAGGAGCTCGTCTCGCGTTCGGGCGAAAACACACGTATGCTCGATAACGACCTGTCAAAGCTCGCCCAGATGGTCGAGGCGCCCCAGATTGAGCTTGCCGACGTGGAGCGTTGGATCGTGCGTACGGCCGAGGTTCAGCCCTGGGACTTTCTCAATGCGGTCTCGGCCCGTGACATGCGACGCTCGCTCGAGCTCTTCAATCTACTGCCCGCCAAGAGCTACGTGTGGACTTACACGTTGTTGTGCGGTCGCATCCGCGAGCTTATCGTCGCCAAGGCGCTCGATGCGCGCGGACAGGGTCGTGAGCTGGCCTCAACGCTCAAGCTCCAGTCCTGGCAGGTCAAGAATCACCTGACCTGGGCACGTCGCTTTTCGATGGCAGAGCTCGTTGCCGCGCTCGAGGGCGCGGTCGATGTGGAGCTCGCGCTCAAGGGTTCGGCCGATTCTCAGACCGCGCTTTTGCTCTGGATTACGAACATCTTGAGAAAATCGTGATGATACCTGCCTATTTGACAAATTCGTTCTATCCCTTTGAGGGGGAGCGTGCTATAGTAGGCGCTTGCATGACCTCACCGTGTCTCAGAGGTGTCATACATTTTTTGCAAGGAACTCGAAAGGAACTCCAGAAGTGGCAAACATCAAGTCTCAGAAGAAGCGTATCCGCACCAATGAGGCAGCTCGCATGCGTAACAAGGCTGTCAAGTCCGAGCTCAAGACGCTGACCAAGCACGTCCAGTCCGCCGTCGCCGAGGGCGACGCCGAGAAGGCCCAGGCTGCCCTCAAGACCGTCACCAAGCGTCTCGACATGGCTGCCGCCAAGCATGTTATCCACAAGAACCAGGCTTCCAACCGCAAGTCCGGTCTTGCCAAGCTCGTGAACAGCATCAACGCCTAAGTTGTAAATTTCACACCACACAGATTACGCGCATAAATGGAGCCTGTTTTATGGAACAGGCTCCATTTTTTGTATCGCTCGGGTAAGATAGTCCGCATGAATACTTCAATTGACATTTCCCACATCCGCAACTTCTCGATTGTTGCGCACATCGACCATGGCAAGTCCACGATTAGTGACCGCATCCTCGAGCTCACCCATACCGTCGACGAGCGCGATATGGAGTCGCAGCTGCTCGACACCATGGATATCGAGCGCGAGCGCGGCATCACGATCAAGTCCAACGCCGTCCGCGTGTCCTATGACGCCGACGACGGCGAGACGTATCAGTTCAACCTCATCGATACGCCGGGCCACGTGGACTTTACCTATGAGGTCTCGCGTTCGCTGGCCGCCTGCGAGGGCGCGGTGCTCGTCGTCGATGCCACCCAGGGTGTCGAGGCACAGACCGTCTCCAATGCGACGCTCGCCATGAACGCCAATCTGGACATTGTGCCGGCCATCAACAAGATCGACCTGCCCTCGGCCCATCCCGATGAGGTCAAGACCGAGATCGAGGATGACTTGGCGATCCCTGCCGATGATGCCGTGTGTGTCTCGGGCAAGACCGGAGAGGGCATCCACGATCTGCTGGAGTCCATTGTCTTTTTGATCTCTCCGCCCAAGGGCGATGCGAACGCGCCGCTCAAGGCACTCATCCTGGATTCGTACTTCGACGAGTATCGTGGTGTCGTCGCCACGGTGCGCATCTTTGACGGTTCCATCAAAAAGGGCGATACTCTGCGCATGATGCAGGCAAAGGGTGACTTTTTGGTCGATGGCGTGGGCGTCAAGCGTCCCGCCGAGACTCCGGTCGATGCGCTGACGGTCGGCGAGGTGGGCTACGTGGTCACGGGCCTGAAGGACCCCGAGGCCGTGCGCGTGGGCGATACCCTCACGTGGGCGTCGAATCCCTGCCCCGAGCCGCTTCCCGGCTACCGCGAGGCTAAGCCCATGGTCTATACGGGCCTGTTCCCGATCGATAACAAGGACTACGAGAACCTGCGTGACGCGCTCGGTAAGCTGCACGTCAACGACCCGTCGTTGGTGTGGGAGCCCGAGACCTCGGTGGCGCTCGGCTTTGGCTTCCGCGTGGGCTTCCTGGGCCTGCTGCACATGGAAGTCGTTAAGGAACGCCTGGAGCGCGAGTTCAACTTGGACCTCATTGCCACGAGTCCCTCGGTCGACTATCACGTCTACAAGACCGACGCCGAGATGATCGATGTCCGCAGCCCGCAGGACCTTCCCGAGGCCACGCGCATCGAGCGTATCGAGGAACCCTACCTCAAGGCAAAGATCATCTGCCCGCCTGAGTACACGGGCGCCGTCATGCAGCTCGCCATCGAGCACCGCGGCGTTACGACCGACATGATCCACCTGACGAGCAAATCGGTCGAGATGCGCTTCGATATGCCGCTTGCCGAGCTCATCTTGGACTTCTTTGACCAGCTCAAGAGCCGCACTAAGGGCTATGCCTCGCTCGACTACGAGTTCAACGAGTATCGTCCTTCCGAGCTTGTGAAGCTCGATATCTTGCTTTCGGGCGATGAGGTGGACGCGCTGTCGTTTATCGTGCACAAGGACAAGGCCTATGGCCTGGCCCGCGGTCTGTGCGACAAGCTCAAGGAGATCATCCCGCGTCAGCTGTTCGAGGTGCCCATCCAGGGTGCTATCGGCAACAAGGTCATTGCCCGCTCCACCGTCAAGGCGCGCCGCAAGGACGTGCTTGCCAAGTGCTACGGCGGCGATATTTCTCGTAAGCGCAAACTGCTCGAGAAGCAGAAAGAGGGCAAGAAGCGCATGAAGGCCATCGGCTCGGTAGAGGTCCCGCAGGAGGCCTTTATGGCGATCCTCAAGGTGGACGAGTAGATCCATGGCGCTTTCTGAATACAGCAAGCGGCTGCTGGGCGCCTATGTCGAGCAGCCGTTCCTTATGGCTCCCATGGCGGGCGTGACCGACCCAGCCTACCGCATCATGTGCCGCCGCCGCGGTGCCAACCTTGCCTACAGCGAGATGGTGAGCGTGGCGGGCCTTGCCTATGCCAGCAACAAGACCTGGCGCCTGGTGCTACCGGCTGACGAAGAGCAGCAGATTTGCGTGCAGCTCTTCGGCTCCAAGCCTGATCAGTTTGCGAGCGCCGTCGCCGCCGTCGAGGAGCGCGTTGGCGATCGCCTGTCGCTCATCGATATCAATATGGCATGCCCCGCCCGCAAGGTTGTCACCAAGGGCGAGGGCTCGGCGCTCATGCGCACGCCCGACCTTGCGGAGAAGATCGTCGAGGCCACGGTGGGCGCGGCGCACGTGCCCGTGACCGTCAAGATTCGCAAAGGCTTTTATGCCGAGGACCGCAATGCCGCGACATTTGCCCAGATGCTTGAGGGTGCAGGGGCTGCCGCAGTCGCCGTGCATGGTCGTTGCGCTACGCAGCTCTACACTGGCCAGGCGGATTGGTCGGTCGTCGATGAGGTCGCAGATGCCGTCGAGATTCCCGTGATCGGTTCGGGCGATGTGTTCTGCGCCGAGGATGCCGCGGAGCATCTGCGCAGCTCGGGTGCCAGCGCGGTGTTTATCGCGCGCGGTATCTATGGCAACCCCTGGGTGTTCGGCGATGCTCGCGCCCTTGCACTCGACGCTACGCCGGTGCCGTCTCGCTCCTCACGCGAGCGCCTGGATGCCCTGCGTGAGCACCTAACGCTGACGCATGAGCTCCTGCCGCTCATGTCGCGTGCCCGCACGTACGCAAGCTGGTACTTAAAAGGCATGCCCCATGCCGCCGCTTGGCGTGCCCATGTGGTGCGCTGCTCCACGTATGAGGAGTTTATGGCGCTGGTCGATGAGATCGAGCATGATGTGGTGGCCTGCGAGGCTGCCCTTGCCGCCGGCGAATCGGTGCCCCCTCATCCGCTGGAGGCTTAAGGGTGGCCGTTACCGCGCTGTACGTGCACGTGCCGTTCTGTGCCCAAAAGTGCCGCTACTGCGACTTCGACTCGCGCAGCTTTGCTTCGTGTGATTTGGATGCCGCGCTCGATTCCTATTTTGAGCAGTTGTACGCGCGCCTCGATGCTTTTGGCAAGGCTGGGGCCCTCGACCAGATTCGCACCGTCTATGTTGGCGGCGGTACGCCGTCGCTGGCGGGGGAGCGCCTGGTGGAGCTGGCGCGGCGTATTCGTGCGTGGTGCGCCCCCGTTGAGTTTACCTGCGAGGCCAATCCCGAATCGCTGACCGCCGAGCTTGCCGCTGCGCTTGCCATGGTTGGTGTCACACGCGTTTCTCTGGGCGTGCAAACGCTCGATAACGCCGAACTTACCGCCATCGGCCGCATTCACGATGCCGATCGGTCGCTCTCCGCCATCGCGACGGTCAAGAACGCTGGGCTCGACGTGTCGTGCGACCTTATGTGCGGACTTCCCGGGCAGACCGCAGCGAGTTGGAAGCGTACGCTCGATTGCGTGCTGGCGGCGGCTCCGCATCATGTGTCGGTCTACCCGCTCACGCTCGAGGAGGGGACGCCCCTTTATCGCATGGCGTGCCGTGACGAGTCGCTCGAGCCTGATGAGGATTTTCAGGCCGCATGCATGGACGTGGCACGCGAGCTCCTGGGTGCCGCCGGCTATCACCCGTATGAGGTGGCGAGCTACGCGCTCGACGGCCATGAGTGCGCCCATAACATTGCCTACTGGACCGGACGGGGCTACCTGGGCCTGGGGCGTTCTGCCGCGGGCATGCTCGACGCCGCGGATTTCGACCGTCTTGCAGGTTTGTTCCCCGGTGTTTCTTCTCGAGGCGATGCGTACCGCGTGCGTCTGGTGCAACGTGACGATGATGCGACGGCGTTCGAGGCCGAACATCTGTCGCAGCGCGAGGCTGCGGCCGAAGACCTGATGCTCGCCTGTCGCATGACGCGCGGTGTCGCGTCCGACCTGTTGGTTCGCGCGGCTCGTGTCATCCCGGCCGATGGGCTGACAGCCGCTTGCGATCGCACGCTCGAATTGGGTCTTGCCACTTGGGTGCCTGAGACGCTCGGGGTCCATGAGGGACCCTTTACTTCGGCAGATGTCGTCGCGGGCCATGTTCGAGCTCGTCTGGCGCCGACCCACCTGGGCTGGCTCGATGGAAATGTTCTGTTCGAGCTGTTTTGGGATCTAGCTTAGGCCGCTCGGGTAGAATTACCGGAATATATACGCTGCTGTGAGCAGGAGGTTGCCGCGCATGGCGACGATGAACGAAAAAGATTACTACGAGATCCTGGGTGTCTCCAAGGATGCCACCTCGCGTGATATTCAAAAGGCCTTCCAACAAAAGGCCCGCAAGCTCCATCCGGACGTCAACAAAGAGCCGGATGCCGAGGAAAAGTTTAAAGAGGTTTCCGAGGCCTACGCCGTGCTTTCGGATGAGCAAAAACGTGCGCGCTACGACGCCATGCGTTCTGGCAATCCCTTCGCCGGTGCTCCTACGGCTTCGCCCTATGGTGGCGGCTACGCCGGCAGCGCAGGCTATGGCAATCCTTTTGAGGGCGGCTTTCCCTTTGGTGGCGCCTGGGGCCAGCAGCGTCGCGGGCAGGCTGCCTACAATCCCGAGAACGGCGCCAACGTGGTCGTCGATATCAAACTCGACGCGAAGGAGGCCAAGGGCGGTGCCCGCAAGACCGTCCGCTACACGCGCTTCGATACCTGTAGCAACTGCGGCGGCTCGGGCTCCGTTTCGTCTGAGCATGCCCATACCTGCCCGAGCTGTGGCGGCCGCGGCCACATCGATGTCGACCTGTCCTTCCTGTTTGGTGCGGGCACGTTCCAGTCGGTCTGCCCCGAGTGCGGCGGTTCCGGTAAGGTCGTGGCCGACCCCTGCCCCGATTGCGGTGGCAGCGGTCGTACTCGCGTAACCTCCGAGCAGACGATTGAGTTTCCTGCCGGCACTCACGATGGCGACGAGGTCCGCATCAGCGGCATGGGTCATGCTGGCACCAACGGTGCCGCGGGCGGCGACCTGGTCGGCCGCGCCCATGTTGAGGCCGAGCGCTTGGAAGGCAAAGCTCGTACCGGTTTTTACCTGATGGGCATCGTGGCGCCGTTTTTGGTACTCTCGGCCATCTCGGGCGTGTTCTCTGCCTTTGCCGTGATGTGCTTTATTCCGTTTACCATGGGCCTGTTCATGGTGCTTTCGGACGGTGTGCTTCATCGCAGTCTGCTGTGGTGGAAGCGCGGTGCGATGCAGTTTGCCAACGGTTTTGCCAACGGCTTTATGTTCGCGCTCGTGTCGGTTTGGTTCGCGAGCTGCTCGCAACGGGCCATGCTTTCGCCGTACCAAATGCAATAACATCAAACCCTCTGTTTGCGGTCGGCCCAGCTTGGGTATAGGACGCACTGTGACAATAATGAAAGTCGGAAGGATTCGGTCGTGTCGGAAAATAGGGATTACTACGAGGTGCTTGGCGTCGACAGGGATGCCGACGCGCGGACGATCAAGCGTGCGTTTCTAAAGAAGGCCCGTACCGTACATCCGGATGTTTCGGACGACCCCGAGGCCGAGGCCAAGTTTAAGGAGCTCAACGAGGCCTATTCCGTTCTTTCCGATGAGCAGAAGCGTGCTAACTACGACCGTTACGGCACTGCCGACGGCCCTGGTGGTTCGGGCTACGTCGATATCAACGATATCTTTGGTGGCATGGGCATGGACGACTTGTTCTCGTCGTTCTTTGGCGGCGGTGCCGGCGGTGGCGCCCGCAGCCGTCGTGAGCGTCGTCGCGGACGTGACATGGCCATCTCGCTTTCGGTGACGCTCGAGGAGGCGGCGCTCGGCTGCAAAAAGACGATCAGCTATGACCGCCTTGCTCCTTGCGAGGACTGCAACGGCACCGGTAGGGCAGAGGGCGCACAGGAAAAGCAGTGCGGCCGCTGCCACGGTACGGGCTACGTCACGACGGTTCAGCGTTCGTTCCTGGGCCAGGTTCAGTCTTCCTCGCCTTGCCCCGACTGCCATGGCGAGGGCACGGTCATCGACCATCCCTGCGAGACCTGCGACGGTCAGGGCCGCACGCCTTCGCATGAAAAGATCGACATCGATATTCCCGCCGGCGTTTCGACCGGTCGCCAGCTGCGTGTGAGCGGCTTTGGCGAGGCCGGCCTTCGCGGCGAGCCTTCGGGCGACCTGATTGTCAACGTGCGCGTTGCCGACCATGAGCGCTTTAAGCGCAACGGTGACGACCTGTACCTGGTGAGCGATATCTCGATTGCGCAGGCTGCGCTTGGCTGCGAGATCGAGGTCGAGGGCATTATGCCCGACGAGGTCGTTAAGGTGACGGTTCCCGCCGGCGCCCAGTACGGCGACACCGTGAGCGTCAATAATTTCGGAATGCCGCGCATTGGCGGTGGCGGTTCGCGTGGCCGCCTGATCGTGCAACTGCGCGTGGTCGTTCCCACCAATCTTTCCAATAAGCAGCGCGAGCTGCTCCGCGCTTTTGCCGATGAGATGGGCGATGACGTCGCTTCCGGTAAGAAGTCGGTGACCGACCGTATCAAGAGTGCCCTCGACGATATCCTCGATTAAGGAGCCCGCGTGCTCGCACCCCATATTTCCGTCGTCAACCTCGGCTGCCGTGTCAACCGGGTTGAGTCCGACCGTATCACTGCCGATCTTATGCGCCTGGGCTTTGCTATTGTGGAGCCCCAAGATGCCGATCTAATCGTCATTAACACCTGTGCCGTTACGGGCGAGGCCGAGGCCAAGACCCGTAAGGCCGTCCGTCATGCGCTGGCCCATCCAAACGAGCCCTATGTGCTCGTGACCGGTTGCGTGGTCAATTTGCATCCCGAGGAGCTGTTGGAGCTTTCGGATCGCGTGATCGCCGAGCCGTCCAAGATCGATGTCGCCGATCGCGTCTGCGAGGTATTGGGCGTTGAGTCCGATAGCGTTCGCGCCTGCAGCGATGGCGAGGTGGTCGATGCGCTCGGTCGCTCTCGCCTGGGCGTGAAGATTCAGGATGGCTGTAACCATCGCTGCACCTATTGCATTGTGTGGAAGGCGCGCGGCCCCGAGCGTTCCGTGCCTGTCGAGTCCGTGCTTGAGCAAGTTCGCGAGGCCCAGGGGGCCGGCGTGCCCGAGGTGGTGCTGACCGGTGTGAACCTGGGTGCCTACGATGGCAAGAGCGCGACCGACGAGCATGTCGAAATCGATGAGCTGCTCGAGGCCATCATGGAGCGCACGTCTATTCCGCATGTGCGTTTTTCCTCGGTCGAGCCCATGGATATCTCTGAGCGCCTGCTTAAGGTTATGGCGCGCTATCCGCAGCGTATCGCCCCATTTTTGCACCTGCCCGTGCAGTCCGGCTGCACGGCGACCCTGCATCGCATGGGCCGTCCCTATAGCGCCGAGGCCTTTGAGGACACGGTGCGCATGATTCGCGCCAACTTGCCCCAGGTGTCTCTTTCGTGCGATGTCATCGTCGGCTTCCCCGGCGAGACGGACGAGGAATTCGAGGAGTCGCTGGCGCTGTGCCGCCGTGTGGGCTTTTCGCGCATGCACGTGTTCCGTTACAGCAAGCGTCCCGGTACCCTTGCGGCTGACATGCCCGACCAGGTGCCGCCCGAGGTTATGGCCGAGCGCAGCCGCCGTATGCGGGCCGCGGCACAGGAGCTCGCTATTGCCGACGCTCGTCGTCGCGTGGGCACGGTCGAGCGTGCCGTGCTCGAGTATGGTGACAACCTGACGCTCGGCTCGTTCCATCATGCCCGTCTTGACGATACCTGTGGACTTACAGCCCCGTGCCTGCTCGATGTTGCTATCATCGGAGTCGATGATTCCGGCTTGGTCCATGCGCGCAGGGAGGTTCATGGAAGCCTCGAAGATTAGACTTACCGTTCCCGAGGGTATCGACCCCTCGCGCGTTTTGGGCGCCGGCGACGGCGTCCTTCGTGCACTCGAGAACTTGGTTCGCGCCCATGTGGTCGCCCGTGGCGATAGCATCGCCGTGAGCGGTGACCCGGATGAGGTCGAACTCGTGGCGCGTTTTTTCGAACATGCCTTTCGTGAGGCTGCTGCCGGGCGCACGCTTTCTGCCGACGATGTCTCGCGCTGTCTGGCCGTTCTGCGCGACGGTGAGCACGAGGCTACGTCGCTTCGCGATGACGTGCTGCTTTCGTATCGCGGTCGTGCCATTCGCCCCAAAACGCTCGGCCAAAAGCGCTATGTGGATGCCATTCGCTCGCATACCATCACGTTTGGCCTGGGTCCTGCCGGCACCGGTAAGACTTATCTGGCCATGGCGCTCGCCGTTGCCGCGCTCAAGCGCCACGAGGTGGGCCGTCTGATCTTGACGCGTCCGGTTGTCGAGGCGGGGGAGAACCTGGGCTTTTTGCCCGGTACCCTCGAGGAAAAGATCGATCCCTACATGCGTCCGCTCTACGACGCCCTTTTTGACATGATGGATCGCGAGCGCACCGATGAGCTTATGGAGCGCGGCGTGATCGAGATCGCCCCGCTTGCCTATATGCGCGGCCGCACGCTGAGCGATGCCTTCGTGGTGCTCGACGAGGCGCAAAATACCACGCCTGAGCAGATGAAGATGTTTCTGACGCGCTTGGGTTTTAACTCCAAGTTCGTGATTACCGGCGACCTGAGCCAGCGCGACCTGGTGGGTCGTCGTGGCGGTCTTGCCGACGTTGAGCAGATTTTGGGCCGTGTCGACGATGTCGCATTTTCGCACCTCGAGCGCGCCGACGTGGTGCGCCATGCCTTGGTGGGACGTATCGTCGAGGCATACGACACTTATGATGACGTGCGCGAGCAGCGCCCGCGCGACCGAAAGGAGTCCCGTTGAGTGTATTGATCAGCAACGATGCCGAGCTCGATACGCTGCTCGATGCGCAGGAGGTGGAGCACATCTGCGAGGTCGTGCTTGCCGCCGAGGGCGTTGAGCGTGAAGTCGAGATTTCCCTTTCGTATGTCGACGAGGACGAGATGCACGAGCTCAACCACGAGTGGCGCGGTATCGATCGCACCACCGATGTACTCTCGTTTGAGTGCGATTCGGCCTTTGACGATGACATTCCCGCCGATGAGACGCTCGAGCTCGGCGATATTATCTTGGCCCCGCAGGTTATTGCCCGTCAGGCTCCCGGCTTTGGCAATAGTCCCGCCGACGAGTGCCGCCTGATGCTCGTACACGGCATGCTGCATCTGCTAGGCTACGATCATATCGAGGACGACGAGGCCGAGGTTATGGAGACGCGCGAGGACGCTATCCTGCGCGACCTGGCGCTCGAGCGCGGCGAGGATCCCAAACTCGTTCATGTCGGCCCCATCACCAACCACGCCCACGACTAGGAGCCGTCTATGATTCCCGGATCGAACAAGGACCATCCGTCCTTCTTAAAGTCGTTTTCCTACGCCATGGAGGGCTTCGTCACCGCCGTCAAGACCGAGCGCAACATTAAGGTCATGCTCGTGGCGGGCGTATGCACCGTCATTGCCGGCTGTATCGTGGGGCTCGACATTGCCGAGTGGGCCACGATTATCATCTGTTGTGGCCTGGTGATTCACGGCGAGCTGTGCAACACCGCTATGGAGGCTATCGTCGACCTAGCGACCCAGGAGCTCCATCCGCTGGCCAAGCGTGCGAAGGACATCGCCGCCGCCTCTGTATACGTTCTTTCCATCACCGCCGCGATTGTGGGCGTACTGGTATTTGCCCACGCGCTCGACTTTATTTAGAAAGGGATTCCCATGTCCGACAATATGCAGCCTACCGATGAGATTTTGGACGACGAGTCCCTGGACGCGGTGGATACCGAGGAGCTCGAGGATGTCGAGGAGTTCGACCCGTTTGAGGGTATGAGCGACGAGGAACTCGACGCCCTGTGCGACGAGGACGACAACCTCGCGGGCTTTGGTGACGTTGAGCCCGGTTTCCGCAGCGGCTTTGTGGCCCTGGTCGGACGCCCCAACGCCGGCAAGTCCACGCTGCTCAACGCCTGCTATGGCAAAAAGGTCGCCATCACCTCGCCGGTGGCCCAGACGACCCGCCGCCGCATGCGCGCCGTCGTCAACCGTCCCGGCTACCAGCTGGTCTTTGTCGATACCCCGGGTATTCATAAGCCCAAGGACGGCTTGGGGTCCGAGCTCAACAAGAGCGCACTGTTCGAGTTGAACGATGTCGACGTCGTCGCGTTTTTGATTGATGCCACCAAACCGATCGGCAGGGGAGACGCCTGGGTTGCCGAGCGCGTCAGATGCGCTCGTTGCAAGAAGGTCCTGGTGCTCACCAAGGCCGATGAGGCCGACCCCGCGCAGGTCATGGAGCAGCTTCAGGCCGCCCACGAGCTCATGGAATATGACGACGAGATCGTGACGTCGTCGGTCAAGAACTTCAACGTCGATGCCTTTATAGAGACCGTTGCGCACTTTTTGCCTGAGGGTCCGCGTTGGTTCCCCGAGGACATGGGTACCGACGCTTCCGATGAGACGCTCGTTGCCGAGTTTGTGCGCGAGAAGGTCTTGCGCCGCACCCGTGATGAGATTCCGCACTCCGTTGGCGTGATCTGCGATGCGCTCGAGCAGACCAAGAAGGTACTGCGTGTGCACGCCACCATTTACGTCGAGCGCGAGGGCCAAAAGGGCATCATCATCGGCAAGGGCGGCGAGATGATCAAGCATATCGGTATCGACGCCCGTCGCGATCTTGAGCGCATTTTTGGCACGCAGGTCTTTTTGGAGCTGGACGTGAAGGTCAAGGCCGGCTGGCGTGACGACGAGGCCCAGATTCGCCGCTTTGGCTATAACGCCGAGGACTAAGGGCGCGCGGCGCGCATGGCAGGCTCCCGGACATATCGTACGAAGGTGCTCGTCCTCGATAAGACGAAGCTCAAAGAGACGGACCTGATCTTGACGATGCTTGACGAGCGGGGCCGGCAGGTTCGTGCCGTGGCAAAGGGCGCCCGCAAACCCGGTGGACGCCTGGCTGCGCGCTGCGAGCTGTTCTGTACGGTCGATATGCTGCTCGCGCATGGACGGTCACTCGACGTGGTTTCTCAGGCCGAGCTTATGGAGGCGCCGCTCGGCGCTGCGCCCGATTACGAGACGACCTGCGCCGCAAGCGCGATCGCCGAGGTTGCGCGCGTGTGCTCGTTCGAGGACGCCGAGGACCCGTTTACCTTTGCCATAACGCAGCGAGCGCTTGCCCTGGTGGGCAGCGGGCTTGACACGGCACATATGGACCTACTTGTGGCGGCATATGTCTTTAAGCTGCTGTCGCACGTTGGCTATCGACCCGATTTTTCGGCCTGCGTGCTGTGCGGAGACCCCATGCTGTCGTATTTTTCGCCCCAGGCGGGCGGTCTCATGTGCGGGTCGTGCGCATCGAGCGTTCCGGGTGCCGAGCTGGTGTCGACCGGTGAGGTCGCGTGGCTGCGCGCCCTCATGTCGATGACCTTCGATGCGCTTATGGCCGAGAGGGTCGATCCCCATACCGCTGCCTTTTTGCTGGGGCTTTCGCATGTTTGGGCTGCGACGCATACCGATCAGCGCCTCCGTGCGATGGAATTCATGTTGGGTCGGTGATGATGCGCAGGCGCGGGCTGCTTGTGGTAACATATCGGCCTGTTGGTACCTCGACCTTGGTTGCTCGCTCCACCGGCGGCTTCCCAGTCCGAGGCGAATCGAGTCGCCCGATGGCGACGCAAAACGAAAGGTGAAACAATGACTGTTTCCAAAGAGCGCAAGGCTGAGCTGACTGCCCAGTTCGGTAACACCCCGGTCGACACCGGCAACCCCAAGGTTCAGGTCGCCATCCTGTCCGAGCGCATCAAGGAGCTGACCGAGCACATGAAGTCCCACCAGAAGGACTTCCACACCCGTCGTGGCCTGCTCATGCTCGTCGGCCGTCGTCGTCGTCTTCTCTCCTACATCAAGAAGAACGACATCGTCGAGTACCGTGAGCTCATCAAGGCTCTGGGCATCCGCGACAACATCCAGTAGGATTTGTACATGCTAAGAGCGTCCTGCGCAGCGGGGCGCTCTTTTTGTGTAAGGGCGCGAACAATCACGCTCTGAAGCGTGGCGGGGGCAGGGGGCCTGCGTCACATGAGAAGCCCGCAGGCAAGGGGCCTGTGGGGTAAAGGAGAACAATGACACTCGTATCCAAGACCTTTGAGCTGTACGGCAAGACCTACACCTTTGAGTCGGGCGAGCTTGCCAAGCAGGCTACCGGCGCCTGTCTTGTCAAGCAGGGCGACACCACGATGCTCGACACCGTGGTCGTCTCCAAGGAGCGCAAGAATTACGACTTCTTCCCGCTGACCGTCGACTTCAACGAGAAGATGTACGCCGCCGGCCGCATCCCGGGTGGCTACCTCAAGCGCGAGGGCCGTCCCAGCGAGAAGGCCACGCTCACGGCCCGCATGATCGACCGTCCGATTCGCCCGAGCTTCCCGGACGGCTTCCGCAACGAGGTGCACATCGTCGCTACCTCGCTTGTCGCCGACCAGGTCAACCCCTTCGATGTCATCAACGTCATGGGTGCTTCCCTGGCCATGACGCTCGGCGGCGTGCCCTTCGAGGGCCCGCTTGCCTGCGTGCGCGTCGGCCGCAACGTGGAGACCGGCGAGTTTATCGTCAACCCCACCTACGAGGAGCGCGAGAACTCCGATCTGGACCTGGAGCTGGGCGGCTCTGCCGACTTCATCTCGATGGTCGAGGCCGGCGCCGAGGAGATCTCCGAGGACGACATGCTCGCAGCCATGAAGTTTGGCCAGGAGGCCCTTGCTGCCTTCTGCCAGGCCCAGGACGAGTTCGTCGCCGAGTGGGAGCAGGTCAACGGCCCCATCGTCAAGAAGGAGTACCCGCTCGACCAGCCCGTCGAGGAGGTCCAGGAGCGCATCTTCGCCCACTACGACGAGATGGCTGCCGCCCTTCGCGACGCCGACAAGCTCTCCCGTATCGGTAAGGTCGAGGCTCTGAAGGAGTCCATTCGCGCCGAGTTCACCGAGGAGGAGCAGGCCGCTTGGGAGCGCGAGATCCCCGTGGCGCTCAAGAAGCTCGAGAAGAAGGCCATGCGCACCATGGTCGTCGAGACCGGCGAGCGCGTCGACGGCCGTGCCGCCGACGAGATCCGTCCCATCATGGTGAAGGACAACTACCTGCCGCTCGTTCACGGCTCCGGCCTGTTCCAGCGTGGTCAGACCCAGGTGCTCTCGGTTCTTTCGCTCGGCATGCTCAACGAGGGCCAGCGTCTGGATACCATCGAGCCCACCGAGGGCAAGCGCTACATGCATCACTACAACTTCCCGCCGTTCTGCACCGGCGAGACCGGCCGCATGGGCAGCCCCAAGCGCCGCGAGATCGGCCACGGCAATCTGGCCGAGCGCGCTCTGCTTCCGGTGCTCCCCGACGAGAACGAGTTCCCCTACGCCATCCGCGTCGTCTCCGAGGTCATGGAGTCCAACGGCTCCTCTTCGATGGCTTCGACCTGTGGCTCCACGCTCGCCCTTATGGACGGCGGCGTGCCCATTAAGCGCCCGGTCTCCGGTATCGCCATGGGCCTGATCCAGGAGGAGGGCAAGACCGTGGTCCTGTCCGACATCCAGGGTCTCGAGGACTTCCTGGGCGACATGGACTTTAAGGTCACCGGCACCACCGAGGGCATTACCGCCCTGCAGATGGACAACAAGGCCACCGGCCTTACCTTCGACATCCTGGCCCGCGCCCTGCAGCAGGCCAAGGAGGGTCGCGCTTTCATCCTGCAGAAGATGCTCGATGTGATCCCCGAGCCGCGCCACACCACGCGCAGCACCGCTCCGCGCATCGTTTCCATCCAGGTTCCGACCGACAAGATCCGCGACGTCATCGGTTCCGGCGGTAAGGTCATCCGCGGTATCCAGGACGAGACCGGCGCTTCGGTCGACATCCAGGAGGACGGCACCGTCTTTGTCGGCGGCACCGGCGAGTCCGTGGACCAGGCTGTCGAGCGCATCAAGCTCATCATCAAGGTTCCCGAGCCGGGCGAGGAGTACACCGGTCGCGTGGTCTCCATCCAGCCCTTCGGCGCCTTCGTCAACCTGCTGCCCGGCAAGGACGGCCTGCTGCACATCTCCCGCGTTGCCAAGGGTCGCGTGGAGAAGGTCGAGGACGTCCTCAACGTGGGCGACGAGGTCAAGGTCGTCGTCATCGAGGTTGACGATCGTGGCAAGATCTCGCTCGATCGTCTGGACAAGCCCGAGGCCCCTGCTCGCGCCGAGGGTGCCTCCGAGGGCGACGGCGAGCACTTCCAGCGCCGTGAGCGTCCGCGTCGCGAGCGCTCTGAGCGCAGCGACCGTCCGCGCCGTCCCGGCGACAACGGAGGCCGCAAGCCCCGCCGTCACCACGACGCCGAGTAACAGCCGCACATACGCAGTTCAACAAGGGCGACCCCGGACAGGGGTCGCCCTTTTGCTATTCCCGGCGGGGTCCGCGGATAAAGTTTCCTGCTCTACAGTCCTGCTCACGACGGAGGCCACATTAAGTGGCCTCCTGTTCGTGCGGAACTCGCGATAAACTTTACCCGCGGCCCCCTCCGGGAATAGCAAAAGGGCTGGTTGGTGCGGGTTTCGATTTTGTCAGACAGTCTATTCAGTTATCTGAATTCAGATCTTTAGATAAACGCATGTGCGGCATTATCCTAGATAAAACCGACCAAAATAAACCTGTCCCTATTTGTCAGGTCTGGGGCCATCGGGGGGCCGGGGCGGGTTAAGTTTGTCGCGAGTTCCGCACGCAAAGGAAAGCACTTAATGTGCTTTCCGTCTTG
>ERZ827108.91-NODE-91-length-143050-cov-12.796580_pt1 | contig 143050 bp, 122 predicted proteins | sample MGYA00519921_ERZ827108 | MGnify/ENA primary metagenome ERZ827108 (study PRJEB31778, sample SAMEA3449258) | human gut metagenome | biome: human gut; feature: human-associated habitat; material: faeces | place: United Kingdom | collected 2010/2012 ... | reverse complement strand
CTAAAAGTTGGAGTGCCCAGGTTTACCCGGGTACCCCAACTTTTAGTTTACAACCTTTTATTCTTCATAAGTCCTTATTATGCTCTCGGCGACGGTGCGCAGCTTCACGCAGCTGTCCATAGCGGAGCGCTCAAGGAAGCGGTGCGCTTCGTCCTCGCTCATTTTGAGCCGGGAGATGAGCAGCAGCTTTGCGCGGTTAATGAGCCGCGCGTCATCGAGCTTCCCGCGCAGGGCGGCGTACTCGCTGCGTGAGCGGCTGAGCCGCCCGCAGGCGGCAAAAAGCTGCGGCAGCACATATTGAAGCTGCGCCCAAGCGGCGCAGAACACGCCGAGCTCAACACAGGCGCGGCGGTCAAAGTCACCGTCGCTCAGCAGGAGCACGGCAAGACAGCTCTTTTTATACGCCGTCGGTGCGAAGCTCAAAGCGGCTTCATCGGTGATGACAAGGATATCCGCCGGGTGCAGGATCAGCGCGCGCTCAAGGCTCGCACCCCTCGGGACGCCGGAGATGCCGGAAACGAACCTGCCCATCCCGGATGCGTGCACGGCTTCTGCAAGCGGCTCAGCCGCGCCGGAGATCATCATGCTGTATTTGCCCGCGCTCTCGCTCATGTGCACACGCCCCTTTCCGGCGAAGTATAATTATATTTTATTATAGCATATTTATCGACGCTGTGCAATGCGCCGGTTTATTTTGCGTGGATATTTATGAACTCCGCCTTGAGTTTGGAGTACATTATCTTCTGGCTGCTGTATAGGCCGAAGTAGCCCGAGAGCATATAGGCTATGCCGCAGGCGAGCGCAAAATACACAAGGTCGGTCGAGCCGAAGAGCTCAATGCTCAGGACGATGGATGCGACGGGGCAGTTGACCGCGCCGCAGAACACGCAGATAAGCCCGAGCGCCGCGGCAAAGCCCGTAGGAATGCCGAGGAGCGAGCCGAGGACGCAGCCGAGCGTCGCGCCGATGAAGAAGGTCGGGACGACCTCGCCGCCCTTGAAGCCGCAGCCGATGGTTATGGCCGTAAGGATGAGCTTCCAGAAGAAGGCGTCGGGCTTTGCCTGCCCCTCCTCAATGGCACGTTTGATTATATTCATGCCCGCGCCGTTATAGTCGCCGGTGCCGAGGATCGCCGTGATGAGTACGACGAGCGCGCCGCCCGCCGCGATACGCAGATACGGGTTCTTTATGAGCTTTGCAAACAGGTGCTCCGTCTTGTGCATCGACAGGCAGAACACCGTGCTCATAAGCGAGCAGACGATCGCAAGCGCCGAGACCTTCAGCAGCATAAGCTCGGAGATCGGCTCGATGACGACGTCAAAATGCGTCGGGGCGATGCCGAAGATGTTCGCCATCTCGAGTGCAAAGAGTGAGGCCACGATGCAGGGGACGAGTGCGGAATAGTATATGACGCCCACGCTTATGACCTCGAGGGCAAAGAGCGTCGCAGTGAGCGGCGTTCCGAAGAGCGCGGCGAACACGGCGCTCATGCCGCAGAGAGTCGCAAGGCGCATGTCCTTATCGTCAAGGCGGAAAGCACGGCCTATATAGCAGCCGAGGCTGCCGCCTATCTGGAGCGCCGCGCCCTCGCGCCCGGCGCTGCCGCCGAAGAGGTGGGTTATGGTCGTGGAAATGAAGATCGCCGGGACGAGCATAAGCGGCACCTTATCGCCGAAATGTATGGAATCGATAATAGCGTTGGTGTTCTCGTTCTCCATCTTCGTGAGCCGGTAGAGCCCCGCGATGAGAAGACCCGAGACCGGCAGGAGAAGCAGCAGCCACGGGTGCGCCATGCGCGTACCCGTCGCCCAACTGACGCTGAGGTTGAAGGCCGTGCCGACAAAACCGCCGACGATGCCCGTCACGCCCGCGATAAACAGCCACTTGACGAAAGTCCATATATACTTCCAGGCGGCTTTGGATTCATCCTTAATAAAGTTCATGGCATATCAGTCCTTTTTCTCACGCTGACCTCGCCGAAGCGTATGGTCTCGCGCTCCCCTCCGCGCTCCACGATGAGCGCATAGTCCCCGTCGATGCCGACGGCGCGGGCGTTATATACTGTGTCGCTGCGCGTATAGGTCACATCGCAGCCGACTGTCGCGCAGCGGGCGCGGTATTCTTCAAGAAATGCCTCCGGGTCTTTGAGCCAGAGTGCATACATCTTATCAAGGCTCTCTATGAGCCGCGCGGAAAATTCTCCGATGTCCCATTTTCTTCCCGAGGCAAGGTACAGGGACGCGGCGATATCACGCAGCTCCGGCGGGAACTCCGGCGTGTTGACGTTCACGCCCATGCCCATGACGACGCAGAAGCCGCCGGGCGTGGTGCAGCCCTCGGTCAAAATGCCGCAGAGCTTGCGTCCGCCGAGGAGCACATCGTTCGGCCACTTGATGGAGACGTCGAGCTCCGGCCAATCCTCAAGACAGCGGCACAGCGCGACGGCGGCGCAGGAGGTGAGGCTCACGGTCTTTTCCGGCGGGCAGTCTGGCCGCCAGAGCATCGACAGGTACAGCCCGCCCTCAGGTGAGAGAAAGCTGCGCCCGAGCCGGCCGCGCCCCGCGGTCTGTTCGCTCGCCCAGAGTACCGTTCCGTCAGGCGCGCCCTGCGCGGCAAGCTTCTTGAGGGCGTTGTTGGTCGAGTCTATGCTGCGCGCATACAGCACCGGCGCTTTACGCTCCGCGTCGAGCCGGGTGAAGCCGAAGTCATCCATTTATTATCCTCAGCGCCTCATACACAGCGCCTGCGCTGCCGGCGACGATGGAGCTCTTGCGCCCGTCCATAGGCAGCTCGCTCCCGTCGGCGGCAAGGGCGATGCCGCCCGCCTCGCGCACGATGAGCATGCCGGCGGCAAAGTCCCAGAGCGACACGCTCTGCTCAAAATACACACCCGCGCGCCCCGCGGCGGCGGAGCAGAGGTCAAGCTCCGCGGAGCCCTCGCGGCGGATATCCAAAGAGGCGATGAAGAGCTTTTTGATTATATCAAAGGTCTCATCGGCAAGCTCCGGACTGTAGGGGGACGTGCCGCAGCAGACGACCGTCTCCGACAGCGGCGCATCCTCGACGTGTATCGGGCGGCCGTTGAGCCATGCACCCTCGCCCGAGAGCGCGGTGAACTGCTCGTCCAGATATGGGTTATACACCGACGCCGCGCGCAGCTCGCCGCGGCTCATATATGCCACGGATATGCAGCTGTGCCCGAAGCCGCGGACAAAGTTCATCGTCCCGTCAATGGGGTCGATGATGAAAAGATGCTCCGCGTCCGTCGGGTCCTGCTGCCCGTTCTCCTCGCAGAAGAAGTGCGCGCCCGGAACGTCCCGGCTCAGCCGCTGCATGAGCAGCTCCTGTATGCGCCGGTCGTACTGCGTGACGACATCACGGTGCCCGGTCTTGCACTCGGCAAGTATCCCGTGCGCCTGCATCATCAGCTCCGCCGCTTCGCGCTGTGCGGCGGTGATATGGTCAAGGATATTGATATCATGTTTTTCCGTCATAGCTGTCCCTCCTGTGCCCCCTGGTGTTCTGACAGCGGTTAGAATACTACGATTATGCGTGAAAATCAAGCGTTCCTAGTATATTACCCCCTTTTGTATTAGGCGAGGTTGTGGTATAATTTTATAGTTTTTGTTTCCCGGAAAGGAGAGGTGCCATGTTATCTGACATAGAAATCGCCCAGGCCTGCGAAATGCTCCCCATAACGGAGGTCGCGGACAGGCTCGGCATTGAAAATAAAGATCTTGAACAGTACGGCAGGTACAAGGCGAAGGTCGATCTGTCCCTGCTGGATGAGCACGCGGAGCACGAGGGTAAGCTCATCCTCGTCACGGCCATCACGCCTACGCCCGCCGGCGAGGGCAAGACGACCACGGCCATCGGCCTTGCCGACGGGCTGCGCCGCATAGGCAAAAACGCGGTGATCGCCATGCGTGAGCCGTCGCTCGGTCCGGTATTCGGCATAAAGGGCGGCGCCTGCGGCGGAGGCCGGGCGCAGGTCGTCCCGATGGAGGACATTAACCTGCACTTCACCGGCGATATCCACGCCATCGGCGCGGCGAACAATCTCCTCGCCGCGATACTCGATAACCATATATATCAGGGGAACACCCTCGGTATCGACCCCGAGAGTATCACATGGACGCGCTGCGTGGACATGAACGACCGCCAGCTGCGCTGCGTGCGCGACGGGCTCGGCGGCAGGACGGGCGGCGTGCCGCGGGACGACCGCTTCGAGATAACCGTCGCAACCGAGACGATGGCGATTTTCTGCATGGCAAGCTCCATTGACGACCTCAAGGCGCGCCTTGCGCGCATCATCGTCAGCTACACCTATGACGGAAAGCCCGTCACTGCGGGCGACCTCAAGGCCGTCGGCGCGATGGCGGCGCTCCTGAAGGACGCGATAAAGCCGAACCTTGTCCAGACCCTTGAGGGGACTCCCGCCTTTGTACACGGCGGGCCGTTTGCGAACATCGCGCACGGTTGCAACAGCGTCACCGCAACGCGCATGGCAATGCGCCTCGGCGACTACGCCGTGACCGAGGCGGGCTTCGGCGCTGACCTCGGTGCAGAGAAGTTCCTCGATATAAAGTGCCGTCTCGCGGGGCTTACGCCCTCCGCCGCCGTTGTTGTGGCGACGGTGCGCGCGCTCAAGATGCACGGCGGGCTTGCGAAGGATGAACTCTCGCACGAGGATCTCGCGGCGCTCGAGCGTGGGCTGCCGAACCTGCTGCGGCACGTGGCAAATATGAAGGATGTATACGGTCTGCCGACCGTCGTTGCGATCAACCGTTTCCCGACCGACACCGAAGCAGAGCTTGAGCTGGTGCGCGAGCGCTGCCGCGAGCTCGGCGTGGAGGCTGCGCTGAGCGATGTATGGGCGCAGGGCAGCGCGGGCGGCACGGAGCTTGCCGAGGCCGTCGTAAAGCTGTGTGAGCAGCCCGGTGATTTCCGCTTTGCATACGGTCTTGACGGCAGCATTGAGGACAAGCTGCGCGCCGTAGTGCAGCGCGTCTACCGCGGGCGGGACATTGAAGTTCTCCCCGAGGCCGCCGCGCAGATAAACCGGCTCACGGCGCTCGGCATGGCGCATATGCCCGTGTGCATCGCGAAGACGCAGTACAGCTTCTCCGACGACAAGACAAAGCTCGGCGCACCGGAGGACTTCACCGTGACCGTGCGCGAGGTCAAGGTCTCCGCCGGGGCGGGCTTCATCGTCGCGCTGACGGCCGACGTGCTCACGATGCCGGGGCTCCCGAAGCTTCCCGCCGCAGAGCGCATAGACGTCGACAGCACGGGTAAGATATCCGGACTGTTCTGAAACAAAAAGAAGGTGCAGCCATCCGAAAGGATGCGCTGCACCTTGTGGTTTATTTTAAAGAACGGGCGCAGATTCGTCGCCTCGATTATCAGCAGACCGAGCGCGTTTGCCGCCGTCCCGATAGGCGGCGCAATGAGCTTTGCCAGCGCGACGCCCTCGAGTATCGTCACACCCGGCGTGACTGCGCTTCTTCCTATCTCGATAACAGCACGGTTTAGTACGAAACCAGAAAAGGAGTGGGAGCATGAGCGCTTGCAAGCGAGAGCAACGCAACTCATAGCTGCCGACACCCGTAGCGAGGCAGATGCGCTTTTCATGGCCGCACAGAAAGAGCTTGGAAATTTCGTCCGCCACGTTCGATACGACGTCGGCACCGTCGACAGCATATCATAGCTTTCAACAGATTGTAAGAGTGAGAGCGGGAAAAGCATTCGAAAATTTGGCGCACATTTAGCGCACAAGCCCGAAAAAACAGCTGCGCTCCCTTTCTGGAGCGCAGCCGTTTTTCCTGTACTTCAACCAAACTGTTGATACAGAATCCAGTTTTAACATATCCTTTATACCTCACTTATCCCGGTCGGCTCGGCTACGAGCTGTACCGAATCCTCTTCGTCTCTTACGACAAGCCGCCAGTACTCCTCAATGCTTGAATCCGCGAAGCTCTCGAAGCGCAGCCCGTTTGAAAGCTCAAGCTTTATATCGCAGCCATTGACAAGCCTTGCCGCGGTCACAGTGACTTCGCCGCCAGAGAGTATTTCGACGGACTTCCGGTCGAAGGCATTGTTCCCGCGGACGTCCCAGTCGAAGTCCACGGTAAATTCCTCACCCTCCGGCGGGAAAAAGATATCGACCCTTGCCAGCACGATCTTTCCGTGCCCGTCCGTTATCCTCCATGCGCACTGACAGTGCAGGGCGTACCTTGACAGCCATTCGCCGCGATAGTTCCTACATATATCATCCCCGAACGAAAGGACCAGCATGTCTGCTGCCCGGCTTATGTACGTCAGCCGCTCGCCTGTCAGAACAGATATGTCAATCATTGATAAATTCCTCCGGATAGTATTATCTTACTTGATAATACCATCCGGTTTGCTTATTTTCAATACCTGTTTCCCTCAAGCCGAGGTGAGCTTCAGCCCGACGATGCCGACGAGCAGCAGCGACGCGAAGAATATTCTCCCCGCCGTCGCGGGCTCCTTGAAAACAACGATCCCGACTATCACCGCGCCGAGCGCGCCGATGCCCGTCCATATGCCGTAGGCCGTGCCGATAGGCAGCACCTTCGCCGCTTTCGCGAGAAAGAACATACTTGCCGCAAGCCCTGCGAGGGTGATAACTGTCGGCATGGGCTTCGTGAAGCCCTCCGAGAATTTCAGGAACGTCGACCACAGCACCTCCATCGCCCCCGCGATGCCAAGATATAACCATTCCACTTTGTCTTCCTCCCGGTAAAATAAAAAAAATACGTCTGCATTCGTATCTTCTAAGGCCTATCGATACGAAGCAAACGCTCATTTCCTCCCACCCGGCGGCAGGAGCATTGACAGAATAACACGCATTGAGACCTTTGTCAACGACCCCAATGCGTGCAATTTCATTAATCGTTGTTATTTACAGAAAAAACATCGGCGATCTCGCTTATCGTGATATAGGCCGCCGGGTCGATGCTGTGGACGATGTCCCGCATACGGATGATCTGGTACCTGTTCACGACGAAATAGATCATCGCCTTGTCGCGGTTTGAGAAGCCGCCCTTTGCGTCGAGCCGGGTCGTGCCGCTTTCAAAGGCCTCTCCCAGCGCCGCGCATATCTCCTTTGGCTTTTCGGTTATGATGACCGCGCACTTGGCTCTGTCGATGCCCTCCACGATGAAGTCTATCGTCTTCAGCGCCGCCGCGTAGGTGACGATGGAGTAGAGCGGCAGTATCCAGCTTTGCAGCACTATCCCGCAGACGATGTACAGAAGTATGTTGTAGACCATCACAAAGGTGCCGACGGTGACGCCGAGCCGCTTTGCAAATATGACCGCCATGACCTCAATGCCGTCCATCGCGCCGCCGCAGCGGATCGCAAGGCCGCTGCCTATACCGGATATCACGCCGCCGAACAGCGCGCACAGCAGCAGATCCGTCCCCGCAAGGGGCGAGGCCATGCTGACGTCTATCGGCAGAATGTCGGTTATCAGCCACGCGGAAAGCGAATATATCGCGACGGTATATATCGCGTAGCCAGTGAAAAGCTTGCCCTGCTTCTTCAGCCCGAACAGGAACAGCGGGATGTTCAGGATCAGCAGGAAGACTGACAGGGACAGGTACTCCGGCGTTATCTGGTCAAGCAGCATCGATGTTCCCGAAATGCCGCTGTCATAAAGCTTCACCGGGCTGAGAAAGATCGTGATTCCGAAGGCGTTTATGATCCCTGCCACGGTAAGCATAATTATATTTTTGAAGCTGAATTTGTTCGTATTCTTCACTTATTTACATTACCCCTTTACTGTGATCCTATTTCCTGCACTCACTTGTGCAGCCGCTCTATTCTTCTCTCGTCTGCCGACGCAAAGCCAAGCTCCGTTATCGCATCGAGAGATATGTACGATATACCGTCGCCACTGCCGTCCTCGTTCACCTGCGCTATCCGGTACATGCCGCCGTCAATGTCCTCCACAATGCCGATCACATCTGAAACGCCGCTGCCGAGCAGCTCTATCGACACTATGCACCCGGCCTTTTTCGCTGCCTCCAGCGCCGAGCCGCGCACGTCCTCGCAGGATATATCGAACTTCTCCTCCGTGTATACCCCGGCCATGAGCTTCTTCATCCTCGCGGAATAGCCGCCGTCAAGCTCTATCCGGACGACGCTCTCCGCGTCCTGTACCGTTATGCCGTCGAACGCTCCGTCAGGAGACACCAGCGACGCTGCGAAGAACTCCCCGTCGAATGCGACGATCCTTCCGTACATGAATTTTGAAGTGTCCTCGGCGTTTGCGTATATACCGGCATACTCACCGGACTCATATATGCGCCTTATGATCTCGTTCAGCATGGCTGTGCGCCTCCGTTTCTGTGCCAGATTTCTTTTATAATACCATTTACTCTCCGAGATTTCAACGCTTTATGTTCCGCATCCGGATATAACAAAACCCCGCCGCGGCTGCTCTCACAGTCACAGCGGGGTTTTATCATCTCAGTCCATGATCTCGACCGAAACTTTTTTGCCCTTTCTCTGGGCGACGGCCCGCATAAGGATGCGGATCTGTTTTACGATCCTGCCCTGCCGGCCGATAACCTTGCCCATATCGCCGTCGGCTACGCGAACCTCGTAGACCGTCTCACCGTCGGCTTTGCGCTCGGTCACAGATACCTGATCGGGATTATCGACCAGGCTCTGCACAATATAGGTCAAAAGCTCTTTCATGTGCCGGGAACTCCTTTTCAGGCCTCAATCTTCTTGAGAAGACCGCGGACGGTATCAGTGGGCTGTGCGCCGTTTGCGATCCAGTACTTTGCACGCTCCATGTTGACCGTGAGCTTATCGCTCTCAGCCATCGGGTCGTAGGTGCCGAGCTCTTCGATGAAGCGGCCGTCACGCGGGCAGCGGGAATCAGCAACGACTATGCGGTAGTAAGGAGCCTTCTTTGCGCCCATTCTGCGAAGTCTGATTTTAACCATGTATATTCACCTCCATGTAATTTCGTTTAATATATATTACAAACGCTTCTGCGTCTGTAAGCAAATTTGTTTTCCCCCGTTTTCAGAAGCCGAGGCCGGGGAAGCCTCCGCCCATGCCTCCGAGGCCGCCCATGCGCCCCATCTTCTTCTGGAGCTTTTTCATGTTCTTGCCGGAGAACTGCTTTGTGAGCTGCTGCACCGCCTCAAACTGCTTGAGCAGACGGTTGACGTCGACCACCGAGGTGCCGGAGCCCGCGGCGATGCGCTTCTTGCGGCTCGAGTTGAGGATCGAGGGATTGTTGCGCTCGGCCTGCGTCATCGACAGGATTATTGCCTCCTGCCTTGCCATTGCCTTCTCGTCGATCTTCGCGCCCTTGAGTGCCTTCGAGTCCATACCGGGGATCATCCCCATGATGCTCTCAAGGTCGCCCATGTTCTTGAGCTGCGCCATCTGGTCGAGGTAGTCGCTCAGGGTGAAGCGGTTGCTCTTGAGCCGCTCCGCGGCTTCAAGCGCCTTTTTCTGGTCGAAGCTCTGCTCCGCCTTTTCTATGAGCGTGAGCATATCGCCCATGCCGAGTATGCGCGAGGCCATGCGGTCGGGGTGGAAAGGCTCTATCATGTCGAGCTTTTCACCCGTGCCGATGAACTTTATGGGCTTGCCCGTCGCCGCTCTTATCGAGAGCGCCGCGCCACCTCGTGCGTCGCCGTCAAGCTTTGAGAGCATGACGCCCGTGATGCCGAGTGCCTCGTCAAAGGCGTTCGCGGCGTTCACCGCGTCCTGACCGGTCATCGCGTCCACCACCAGCAGGATCTCCGCCGGTTCGACTGCCGCCTTGATGTTCTTGAGCTCGTCCATAAGCTCCGCATCAATGTGCAGGCGGCCTGCCGTGTCGAGAAAGACGATGTCGTTGCCGTGCTTCTTCGCGTGCTCAATAGCTGCCTTGGCTATATCCACGGGGTTTGTCTGCCCCATCTGGAACACCGGAACGTCAAGCTGCGCGCCGACCGTCTCCAGCTGCTTTATCGCGGCGGGGCGGTAAATATCGCAGGCGGCGAGCAACGGGCGCTTGCCCTGCTTCTTCATGTAGCCTGCGAGTTTTGCGCCGTTTGTGGTCTTGCCCGCGCCCTGCAGGCCGACGAGCATCACGACGCTCGGCAGCTTCGAAGAGATGTTGAGCTTCTGGTTCTGTCCGCCCATCAGCTCGCACAGCTCCTGGTTGACGATCTTGACAATCATCTGCGCCGGGGAAAGCGCTTCGAGCACGTCCGCGCCCGTGGCCTTCTCCGTGACGTTCTTTACAAAGTCCTTGACGACCTTGTAGCTGACGTCCGCCTCCAGCAGCGCCATGCGCACCTCGCGCATCGCGTCCTTCACATCGGCGGGGGACAGGCGGCCTTTGCCGCGCAGCTTTTTGAAAGCCGCATTCAGTTTTTCGGATAAGCTTTCAAACGCCATGTTTTACCCTCTCGCAATGATCGCTCTGACTTCTTCCGCCGCGGCTCTTGCCGCGTCCTGCGCCTCGCCCTGAGTCATACCCGTCAGCGCTTCGAGCCTTGTCAGCAGGCTCTCAAGCTCGCGGCGATTCTCCTCAAAGCGGCGCAGCAGTCCGGTCTTTGCTTCGATATCCTCCATCGCAGTCTCGGCGCGCCTGATGTTATCCCACACGCCCTGCCGCGAAACGCCGAGCTGTTCGGCGATCTCCGCGAGCGAAAGATCCTCGTTATAATGCAGGTCGAAGCATTCCCTCTGCTTGTCCGTCAGAAGCTCCCCGTAAAAATCCAGCAGCATACTTCTTGTAAATCTGCTGTTTTCCACGCAAAGCCCCCCTGTCAAGCTTTTTGACTTAACGGATTATACTACCGTTCCTATGCCCTGTCAAGCTTTTTTTCTTTACAGCGAGGGCTTGATATACTTGAGCAGGAGATCAAATGAAAAATTATTTTTTCGTTGTCGGACACCGTAAAAAATCTATTAAGAACACCAATTTTCCAAAAAGAACCGCCGGGGAGCTTATCCCCGGCGGTTCGCGGTCATTCAAAATCAATAGAACGTTGCGACAGGCTGCTCCGGCGCCTCGCACAGCTCATGCGAAACATAGCTGAGCACAGGTCCCTTGCGGCCATAGGCCTTGTTGAACTTGAAGTTCAGCTTCGCCGTGAGGATCATCCAGCTGTCATCCTGCACGGTGTCGGCCTTGTCCCACTGGCAGACCAGCGCGGCAAACTGGATATCTTCAACGCAGCAGGTCATGACGTGCCTGCCGACGATGAAAGTGTTTGCCGGCATCTTGCTGCGCTTGAGCGCACGGCACTTGAAGCGCACGGTCTTGCCCTCGTAGTTTGCCGGGGTCTCACCGAGGTCGCGGTACCACTCGGCAAAGTCCGCGTCGCCTATCTCGATTACCGGCGCGTTCAGGTCGAACGGCAGGGGATCCTCAATATCGTCATAGACGACCTTGCCATCGGTGGATTCGTATGCAATATCGGCGCGGCGGGACGCAGCGCGCACGACCTTGTGAAACTCCATCTTGTCCATGTCTGGCTTGAAGCGGTTGAAAACAACGAGCTCGCAGCTCTTGAGCTTATCATAGACGAGCTGGCGCATGTTGCCGTTGTAGCTCAGGAAGGTGCCGGCGTCGGCGAACATGAACTCCTGATAGACGACCCAGCCCTCGGGCATCGCGGCATAGAGCGCATCGAGCAGCCACATGCCGTTATACTCAATAACGACGCGGTCAGCTTTCGTCTCCTGTGCCCACTTGGTGAGGTTCTCGGTCGTGAGCTGCTCCTGACCTTCAAGCACACGGATGACGACGGTATCCGTCGCGAACTGCTCGGGTGCGTACTCCTCCTCGCCCTCCTCGCAGACGAGCAGCAGGGTCTTTTCCTTATTGCAGAAGCGCTTGTCCTCAAGCGTCTCCTGTATGAACTTGGTCTTGCCGCTCTCCAGGAAACCCGTGAAGAGATATACCGGCATTTCCTTCGGCTTCTTATTCAACTTCAAACAGCTCCTTCAGCGCCTGCTCGTTGAGCTTAGAGCCGATCACGCAGAAACGGCCGGTGACGGCGGCATTGCCGCGGCGCACGTCGTATTCGCCGGGGGTGTAGTCAAAGTAGAGCCAGTCGCCGTCGCTTGCGTCGACTATGCCCTTGGCACGCAGGATCGTGCCGTAGACAGCGCTCTCATCGAGAGCTTCGAGGATCTTCTTAAGGCTCTCCTCAGTGAACTTGCGCGGCGTCTCCATGCCCCAGCTTGTGAAGACCTCGTCAGCATGGTGGTGATGGTGGTGCTCATGATCGTGATCGTGGCAGCCGCAGGAGCACTCGTCGCCGTGGTCGTGGTCGTGATCGTGGTGATGATGCTCGTGCTCCTCGTGATCGTGGTCATGATCGTGACCGCAGCAGCAATCGTCGTGATCGTGGTGATGGTGGTGCTCATGGTCGTGTCCGCAGCAGCAATCATCGTCATCGTCGTCATCATCGTGGTCATGGTGGTGATGCTCGTGCTCATGCTCGAGCTCCTCCATCTGCGCGCGCAGGCCGTTCTTGTCCATCGCTTCAAGGATCTGCTCGCCGCTGATCTTGTCGAGCGGGGTGGTGATGAGACCCGCGTCATGGTTCAGGGTACGGAGCATGTCCGCCGCGGTCTGCACCTTGGCTTCGGGGGTGATATCGGTACGGCTCATGACGATGAGGTCAGCATTCTCGACCTGATCGTTGAAGAACTCACCGAAGTTGCGCATATACATGCGGCACTTGCCGGCGTCGACAACGGTGACCTTCGCGCCGATGTGCGCGCCCTCGACGTGCTCCACAGCCTTTGCAACGTCGGACAGCTTGCCGACGCCTGACGGCTCGATGATGATGCGGTCGGGCGCATAATCGTCCATGACCTTCTTGAGCGCCTTGGTGAAGTCACCGACCAGCGTGCAGCAGATGCAGCCGGAGTTCATTTCGGTGATCTGGACACCGGCGTCCTTCAGAAAGCCGCCGTCAATGGCGATCTCGCCGAACTCGTTCTCGATGAGCACGAGCTTCTGACCCTTGTAGCCCTCGTTGATGAGCTTGCGGATAAGAGTGGTCTTGCCCGCACCGAGGAAGCCGGAAAAAATGTCTATTCTTGTCATGGTAAATCCCTCCATGTGATATACTTTTATTGGCCGCGTGGGCGGATATCTATCCCCATCGGTCAATTATATTATTATACCACTGCGCGTCAAGCCCCGCAAGAGCTGTTAATATGACTGTTTTTCCTCCCGGCATGGCTATTTTTTTGACATAAAAATTGCGGTAATCGGTTTACATTTCGCCGCGATGATGTTAGAATACAATGTGTCCATTCAATAGATGAGCAAAGAAAAAGCAAAAACTGAAAATGGAGATGAAACTAATGGAGAGACACTTCAAGACAATGGACGGCAACAACGCAGCCGCCCATGTATCCTACGCGTTTACTGAAGTTGCAGCAATCTACCCCATTACACCGTCCAGCCCTATGGCAGATTTCGTGGACCAGTGGAGTGCGGCAGGCCGTAAAAATATATTCGGCTCGACTGTAAAGGTTCAGGAAATGCAGGCAGAGTCCGGCGCCGCTGGTGCAGTGCACGGTTCTCTGAACGCAGGCGCTCTGACCACCACTTACACCGCATCCCAGGGCCTGCTCCTGATGATCCCCAACATGTACAAGATCGCAGGCGAGCTGCTGCCCGGCGTGTTCCACGTCAGCGCACGTACCCTCGCAAGCCACACCCTGAACATCTTCGGTGACCACAGCGACGTTATGGCTTGCCGCCAGACCGGTTTCGCGATGCTGGCCGAGTCCAACGTTCAGGAAGTCATGGACCTGTCCCCGGTCGCACACCTCGCGGCTATCAAGGGCAGAGTTCCTTTCCTCAACTTCTTCGACGGCTTCCGCACCTCTCACGAGCTTCAGAAGATCCAGGTCTGGGATTATGACGATCTCAAGGACATGGTCGATATGGACGCCGTCAAGGCCTTCAGAGACAGAGCGCTGAACTCCGAGCACCCCGTAATGCGCGGCTCCCACGAGAACGGCGATATCTTCTTCCAGAACCGTGAAGCTTCCAACAAGTACTATGAGGCAGTCCCCGCAATAGTCGAGGAGTACATGGGCAAGATCAATGCCAAGCTCGGCACCGATTACCAGCTCTTCAACTACTACGGCGCTCCCGATGCTGACCGCGTCATCATCGCTATGGGCTCCATCTGCGATGTCGCAGAGGAAGTCATCGACTATCTGACCGCTCATGGCGAGAAGGTTGGCCTTGTCAAGTGCCGCCTGTTCCGTCCGTTCTGCCCGGATAAGCTCCTTGCCGCCATCCCCGCGACCGCGAAGAAGATTGCAGTCCTCGACCGCACCAAGGAACCCGGCGCACAGGGCGAGCCGCTCTACCTCGATGTCGTCACCGCGCTTGCTAACGCCGGCAAGACCGATGTCACCGTTATCGGCGGCCGCTACGGTCTCGGCTCCAAGGATACTCCTCCCGCTTCTGTCTTCGCTGTGTACAACGAGCTGAAGAAGGCGGAGATGAAGCGCCAGTTCACCATCGGCATCATCGATGATGTCACCAACATGTCCCTCACTGAAGAGCCCGCACCCAACACTGCGGCAGAAGGCACCATCGAGTGCAAGTTCTGGGGTCTCGGCGGCGACGGCACTGTCGGTGCGAACAAGAACTCCATCAAGATCATCGGCGACCATACCGATAAGTTCGTTCAGGCTTACTTCCAGTACGACTCCAAGAAGACCGGCGGTGTCACCATCAGCCACCTGCGCTTCGGCGATAAGCCCATCAAGAGCCCGTACTACATCAACAAGGCCGACTTCGTTGCCTGCCATGTTCCTTCCTACATCACCAAGCACTTCCCGATAGTGCGTGACGTCAAGCCCGGCGGCGTGTTCCTCGTCAACTGCCAGTGGGATTTCGCACAGCTCGAGCATCATCTTGACGCCGCTTCCAAGCGCTACATCGCGAAGAACAACATCCAGCTCTACATGATCGACGCTATCGACCTCGCAAAGAAGATCGGCATGGGCAAGCGCACCAACACCATTCTCCAGTCCGCATTCTTCTCCCTGGCAAAGGTCATGCCCGAGGCTGAGGCTATCCAGTACATGAAGGACGCCGCCCTGCACTCCTACCTGAAGAAGGGTCAGGACATCGTCGACATGAACTATGCCGCAATCGACGCCGGTGCTACCGCGTACCACAAGGTCGAGGTCCCCGCATACTGGGCCGAGGCCACCGATGAGGCCGCTGCCGAGTCCGTCACCGGTCTGCCCAAGACCGTCAAGATGGTCGAGAACATCCTCAACCCCATCGACAAGATGGACGGCGACTCCCTGCCTGTTTCCACCTTTGTCGACCACGTCGACGGCACCTTCCAGCTCGGCGCTGCCGCATACGAGAAGCGCGGCATAGCCGTCTCCGTTCCCAAGTGGGACGCCGAGAAGTGCGTACAGTGCAACCAGTGCGCATTTGTCTGCCCGCACGCTACCATCCGTCCCTTCGCGCTCACCGCTGATGAGGCTGCTGCCGCTCCCGAGCAGACCAAGCTCGCCGACATCAAGGCCGGTAAGGGCAAGGGCGAATACAAGTTCACCATGGCCGTCTCCCCGCTCGACTGCATGGGCTGCGGCGTCTGCATCAGCCAGTGCGCTGTCCATGCTATCGAAATGGTTCCCATGGAGAGCCAGATCGAGCAGCAGGAAGTCTTCAACTACATGGTCAAGAACGTCTCCGAGAAGAAGGATATGTTCGTTGCCGACAACGTGAAGTTCAGCCAGTTCGCGCAGCCGTACCTCGAGTTCAGCGGCTCCTGCGCAGGCTGCGCCGAGACCAGCTATGCTCGTCTCGTAACTCAGCTCTTCGGCGACCACATGATAATCTCCAACGCTACCGGCTGCTCGTCCATCTGGGGCGGCCCGGCTGCAACCTCTCCCTACACCGTCAACAAGGAAGGCAAGGGTCCCGCATGGGCAAACTCCCTCTTCGAGGATAACGCTGAGCATGGCCTCGGCATCTACCTCGGCCAGAAGAAGATCCGTGACGACCTGAAGAAGAGCGTCGAAGCAGTTGCTGAGAACGCTGAGAGCGACGAGCTCAAGAAGGCCGCTCAGGATTACCTCGCCACCTATGACGACGGCAGCAACAACCAGGAGCCCGCAAAGCGTCTTCTCTCCATCATCGAGGCAAACGGCGCATGCTGCGACGCTGCCAAGGAGATCCTCGCAAAGAAGGATTACCTCAACAAGAAGTCCGTCTGGATCTTCGGCGGCGACGGTTGGGCATACGACATCGGCTTCGGCGGCGTCGACCATGTTCTCGCCTCCGGTGAGGACGTCAACGTCTTCGTCTTCAACACCGAGGTTTACTCCAACACCGGCGGACAGGCCTCCAAGGCTTCCAACATCGGTCAGGTCGCTCAGTTCGCGGCTGCCGGTAAGGAAATCAAGTCCAAGTCTCTCGCCGAGATCGCTATGACCTACGGTTACGTCTACGTTGCACAGATCGCAATGGGCGCAAACAAGGTCCAGACCCTCAAGGCTATCGCCGAGGCCGAGGCTCACAAGGGCCCGTCCCTCATCATCGCTTACTCCCCCTGCGAGATGCACAGCATCAAGGGCGGTATGGAGAATTGCCAGAAGGAGATGGAGAAGGCTGTCAAGTGCGGTTACTGGAATCTGTTCAGATTCAATCCGGACGCAGAGAAGCCCTTCACTCTCGACAGCAAGGAGCCTGCCGGCGGTTACCAGGAGTTCCTGATGAACGAGGCGCGCTACAGCCGTCTGACCCGCGAGTTCCCCGAGAGAGCTACCAAGCTCTTCGCGGCATCCGAGGAGAACGCCAAGGAGCGTTACGAGCACCTGCTCAAGCTCAAGGCTCTCTACGAATAAGCCGAAAAATCGCATAAACCATTTCAGCGCCCCGGTCACCCGGGGCGCTGATTTTCGTTGGGCTCTGAACTAAAAACTGGATGTATCCGAAAAAATTGATTACTCCAGCCATTGGTATAGAGCCTACACTTTTACAAAAACCGCATAGTAAGCAACTCTAAACATTGATCTTTGTTCATGCAGTATGGTATTATATTAGGCATAAATACCATTCGGAGGAAATGCGCATGAAAGAGCTGTTCTTCTGCCCAAGCTGCATGGCAAAGCTCACACCGGAGGACGGGAAATGCCCGATCTGCGGCAGCGAACTGAATATAGAAAACGCGCCGCATCGTCGTGAAGTGGTAAGCTAAAAGTGGGCACGGAGGGGGTACATTTTGGACAGCAGATGTGCCATAATGGGGACATGCAAAAGCACACCTCTGGAGATATATCATGCTGCCCGGATAAAACAAAAGCACCGAAGCAAGCCAAGGCTTCCTCCGGTGCTTTGTTATAGGTGTTCATTTTATCAGTTCGGTGACGACATGCTGGCACAGCAGCAGTCCAGCCGAGGCCGGCACCCATACGAGCGAACCGGGAACACTTCGCCGTCCGGGGGGCGGAGCCTCCAGCTGCTCCGGTTCCATCGGCTCCTCCGGGCTGAACACGACGGTGTGGTGCGTCACGCCGCGCTGCCGCAGCTCACGCCGCACAACGCGCGCAAGCGCGCAGCCGCTTGTCTTGGAAATGTCGGCGATCCGCAATAGCGACGCATCCTTCTTGTTTCCCGTGCCGAGGGCGGAGACGATCGGTATCCCGCGCTCCATGCAGCTCATTATCAGATCGACCTTGCAGGAGACGAGGTCGATCGCGTCGACGACATAGTCATAGCCGCCGAAGAAGCGCTCCCTGTCCGCCGCCTCATAGTGCCCCTCGATGCACTTCACGTCTATATCCGGGTTTACGTCCAGCGCGCGCTGTGCCATGACGGATGCCTTGCCCATGCCGACGGTGGAGCCGAGGGCGCAGAGCTGGCGGTTTATGTTGCTCTCGCCGACGGTGTCCTGATCGATAAGGGTCAGGCGGCCAACGCCCGCTCTCGCCAGCGCTTCGGCACACCATGAGCCGACGCCGCCAAGCCCGAACACGGCCACATGGCTCCCGGCGAGCTTCTCCATCGCCTCTTCGCCAAGCAGCATCCGCGCGCGCAGAGTTCTTTCATTCATAGTCTATCCTCCGAAAAAAGGCCGCCGATCAACGGCGGCCTTTTGGTTTGCCTTATGTGTGATACGTGCTTTATTTGCCGACAAAACGGATACCGCCGCCGACGGAGGTCTCATAAGCGGAGGTGAGCTCCTCGAGCCATGCATTCATATCGGAAGTGAGCAGGCTGTTCTTGGCAAGATAATCGCTGTACTGCTCGCCCTCGCCGACGAAATACATCACATGGTACCCGGCGTAGCTGCTGCTCTCGCCGTAGACGATGCCGGTGTCACCGGCCTTGTGATCGGCAAAGCAGAAGTCGTTGAACTCCTGAACCATCTGCCCCTTGGCGATGTTCTCATACAGGCCGCCGTTGGTGTTGGAGCCTTCGTCCTCGGAATACTTGTTTGCGAGCTCGGCGAAGCTGTCCTCGGTCTTATCGCCGGAGTTGAACTCGGCAAGGATCTCCTCGGCGCGCGCCTTGGCTGCGGCCTTGGCCTCGTCGGTGTAGGTGCCGTCTGCGGACTTCTCAGCCTTTATGAGGATATGGCGCACGGAAACGGTGTTATAGTGGTTGTCGTCACGACTGAGGAACACGACGACGTTATAGCCGGTCTCGCCGCTGTTTACCTCGGCGGTGATGTCACCGGCCTTGCGGCTGGCGTCCTTGAGCCAATCGGCCGCGGTGGTGATGCTGCTGCCGGAGACGGAGGAAGCGGACTGAGCGGCACCGTCGATCCCGGCTTCGGTGAGCGCGGCATTGAGCTTCTCTTCGCCCTCAAGCTTATCGTCGGCCTTGTTGTAGGCTGCGACTATCGCATCGGCCTTGGCCTTGGCGGCGTCAAGTGCTTCGGGGGTGACGGTCTGGGTATCGTTGCCGTCGGCGTCCTGAGTCGTGGTCTTCTCAGCCTCTACAAAGTAGTAGACATAGCCGAACTTATCCCAGGAGTCCTTGTTCTCTTCGTACTTTGCCTCAAGCTCATCGGAGCTGTATTCGAGAGAATTCTGCTTCTCGGTGCTTGCCTTGTTGGCAAGAGCGGCGTCTATAGCAGCGCTGCGTGCCATCTCGACCGTCACGCCCTGGCCGTAGTTCGCGGCGAGCATCTTATCGGCGCTGGCGTAGCCCTGAAGCTTTGCCATAGATTCAAGGTTCTCAAAGTTCGCGTCTACCTCGGCTATCTCATCCTCGGTAAGCTCGATGCCGTTTGCCTTGGCATAGTCGCACAGAGCCTTGACCTGAAGCAGTTCATTCTCAGCTGCGGTCAGGAACTGCTCTTTCCATGTGCCGCCGTAGGGGCTGGTCTGCTTGCCGAGCCCTCTGATGCCGGTGGAGGTATCAAGGCCGAGCAGCGAGGCATAGCTGCCGTACTGGTTGGCGGTGCTGTAATACTGCGTGGCATAGTGGTAGCTGAGCTCGGAGGCGGAATAGCTCCTGTCGCCTACAGTATAGGCCGTGGTCTTATACAGGATCCCGGAGTCAAGGAAAATAATAAGCGCGATCAGCAGCACGACGCCGATGGTACCCAGCGTCCAGCGTCTCTTGCTCTGCGCCTTTTTGCTGGCCTCTTCCTGCGCGGCCAGCATCTTCTTGTCAGTACCGGCTTCGCGGGCGGCCTGACGGTTCTTCTTCTCGGTCGATGCACTCATCTTATGTCATCTCATCCTTTGCGTAATTTTCGCGTAATGCGTAAGCTGTAACAAGCTATCTGAACAGACTAAAGTATTATAACGCAAGTCTCCCCGCGATTCAAGCCATATTGCGACTATTCTCAAATTATTAAAATTAGTTTTATAATATAATGCTGTTTTCGACACGAATGTGTGTTAAAATAAATACGTTTCATCACGGAGGTGCCAATGAACCGTAAGCTCACCGCGGCGGCTGCGGCCGTCATGCTGACTGCCTGCATCGTTCTGGACAGCCGCTTCACCCTCGAAACAACCGAATACAGTGCGCGGTTCGACGATCTCCCACCGGAGTTTGACGGCTTTCGCATCGCCGTCCTCTCCGACCTGCATGGGATGAGCTTCGGCAAGGACAATTCCCGTCTCGTCCGCGCCGTGTCGGACGCGAAGCCCGACATGATCGCCATCCTCGGGGACATGATAACCTACCCATCCGATCTGCCCGCCTTTGAAAGTCTGCTCGACGGCATTGAGGGCATCGCACCCATATACTGTATAAACGGCAACCATGAGTGGGCAGCGCACTGCGTGGATAAGGTGAGGGAGCTTGCGCTCAGCCACGGCGCACATTTTCTGAGCAACTCCTATGAGCCCTTATACTGCGGCTCCTCGCGCATCATCGTCTGCGGTGCGGAGGATAAAAACGGCCGCGCCGATATGGAGACGCCGCCGGAGCTTGCCGCAAGGCTGCGCGGGGAGTACCCGGACGACTTCGTCCTCTGGCTCTATCACCGCAATGATACGCTCACAGGCTTTCCCGGACTGCCGGTCGACCTCGTCCTCAGCGGCCACGCTCACGGCGGAATAGTCCGCCTGCCGTTTATCGGCGGCCTGCTCGATGTTCACCGCCGCATCGGCGCGGAATACGAAAAGGGCATGTATGAAGAGAATAATACCGTGATGATCGTTTCGCGCGGACTCGGAAATTCGATCGCCGTGCCGCGCTTTCTCAACCGTCCGGAGCTTGTGTGTGTGACCTTGTCAATTGATAGTAAGACTTCGGATTAACTTGCAGTCATATATGCGGCACATCGTGCATATATTGGTTGTATGCTGACTAAACAGGAGGTACACCATGGATATAGATGATCTGATTTTCGGTGACTATAACCCCGGCCCCAGCCAGAAGTAATAAGGCTGGGCAATAACAAAATTACGGACAGCGCCGTCAATATGACCGCGCTGTCTGAAAACAAAAGAGAGAGGAAACAGAGACATGAAGGTACTGATGCTCAACGGAAGCTGCAAGGCAAACGGCAACACCTATCAGGCGCTTGAGGAGGCGGGCAGACAGCTCAAGGCGGAGGGCATAGATTATGAGATATTCCAGATCGGCCCCGCCCCGGTGCGCGACTGCATCGGCTGCGGCAGGTGCACGGATGAGGGCTGCGTCTTCACGGACGACGGCGTGAACGAGTTCATCGCCAAGGCGAAGGAAGCCGACGGCTTCATCTTCGGCACACCCGTGTATTACGCCCACCCGAGCGGGCGCATTCTTTCCTTCCTTGACCGCGTGTTCTACAGCAGCGAGGACGCCTTCGCCTTCAAGCCCGGCGCGGCAGTCGCGATAGCGCGGCGCGGCGGCACGACCGCTTCATTTGACGCGGTGAACAAGTACTTCGGCATATCGAATATGCCGGTCGTATCGTCGAGCTACTGGAACATCGCCCACGGCTGCACTCCCGGCGAGGTCACGCAGGACGCCGAGGGCATGCAGACGATGCGCAACCTTGCGCGCAACATGGCATGGATGCTCAAGTGCTTCGAAGCCGGGAAGGCTTCCGGAGTTTCCCTCCCCGCCATCGAGAGAGGGAGCAGGACAAATTTCATAAGGTGAACAATGATTCCCCCTCATCGGACTCCGCGTCTGATGAAGGGGATCGTTTTTATGCCGTGCTTACGCCGTATTCACACCTGAGCGGACGCTCGGCAAAATAATTGCCCATGTCCCGTATTATCAGCCGAGCCGCGGCAATATTGCCGCCCTTGCCGAAATGCGGATTTTTCAGCCCGGCGTGCAGGTCTGTGTTCTTATCCATGCTCAGGCTCTTTGTATCGATCACGTGCAGGTCATATTTTGCGGCAATCTTATTTATCGTCTCATTCGTGGTTTTCACATCGCTCTTGGTAGCGAAAATATTCATCAGCACTATCCGCGCATCGGGGTTGGCGTCTTTGACGGTCTCGATGATCCTGCAGTAGTACCCTGTCTCCGTTTCGGCAAAATCATTATAGCCGCCGAAAGGATCAACATCTGTGTCCAGTGTATCCGTCAGCCCGTTATTCGTGCCGAGCCAGATTATCACCGTGTCATAATCGGTATAATCATAGTCACCGGCTTTTTCGATGTACCAGTCCGAGGCCGAGTACCCGCCAACGCCTGCATTGACGACCTCCGTATTCAGCATGCGCCCGAGATAGTAGGGATAATTCTGCTCTATGGCGGCTCCGTCCATACCGGCGCCGAAATATGCGCCCTCGGTCAGGCTGTCGCCTATGCACAGTATTTTGCCCATAGCGTAAGCCCAGTTATCATTCCTGTTCGGGTCCAGCAGTTCATTCGCTTTTCTCACTGCGGTACCTGTGACGCCCGGACGCAGCACACAAAGCATGACGGCCGCCGTCAGCAGGAAAACCGCTGCCGATGCGCATATGCCTTTTATCGATATTCTGTGTACAGCTTTCTTCATTCCTGCCGTCCCTCATGCCCCACTTATAATATCATTGCTATTGATAATTATAATAGTGGTGCACTGTGTTTGTCAACCTCACTTTTAGTTAAACTAATAGTGAAAGGCGGTGGCTCGTATGAGGGAGAAGAAAGCAATAAACATTGAGATCGGAGAGCGTGTCAAAGCCGCGCGCGAGCAGGCCGACATCACGCAGGAGCAGCTCGCTGAGCGCATAGATGTGTCAACTCAGTATGTCTCCGACCTTGAGCGCGGCGTAGTGGGAATATCGGTGCCGACGCTGAAAAACCTTTGCGTGGCTCTCGGCATATCCAGCGACCGCATACTTTTCGGTCAAGCGCAGGGCGGCAGTATGCCGGCGCTTACAGACAAGTGCAGGGTCCTCAGTCCGTCACAGTCGGCCATGCTCGCCGACATTATTGATAGCTTCATACAGGCAATCCTTTCAGAGCGTCAAAAGCAGAAACCGTAACAGAATATCAGACTGTCAAAAAAGTATTTTGCCAGTCTGCTTGAAAATCTGAACTTTCAAAAAAGTTCAGATTTTTTCTTATTGGACGTGAAAGACACCCCTCCTGGGTTTCTTTCACCGTATCTTCCTTCCCGCAGCTTCACCATCAGTTGACACGCTCAATATGACTCTTTCAGAAAGCCATAAACAGAGGGAGAACACACATAAAGCTGCATGTTCTCCCTCTGAGATATTGTGTCAAAGTTCCTCCGCCTGTTCGGCGCCTGCATCCGGTGCGGCAGGCTTTTTCTTTGCCACAAGGCCGATGAGCTGGCCTGACAGGATGACCGTCAGGAGCGAATAGGCGATGCGCCGGAGCGGGATATAGCTCAGCGACAGGGTCAGGACGATAAGATCCTCCACGAGGTACACCCACTGGATGCCGATACCCGTTAGTTTTTCAATGGACATCGCGAGTGCATCGTCTCCGCCGGAGGCTCCGCCCATACGCACGCCAAGCCCGACGCCGACGCCGATGAACAGCGCACCGACGAGCGCCGCGAGCAGCGGAAGGTCCGCAATGCCCGGCCAGAGCGGCGGGAAATGCTCAAACAACCAATAGAACGCCGAGAAGCTGCCGCCGGCGACCGCCGACATGATGATGAAGCTCTTACCTAATACTGCCGCGCCGAGGATATAGCAGGCGGCGTTGAGCACCAGCGACGAGAGCGCCGGTGAAATGCCGAACCAATGGTGCAGCAGCAGGGTCAGGCCGAGGATGCCGCCCTCGGTGACGCCGGAAATGGAGTGGATATTATACAGCCCGAAAGCCTGTATCGCGCTGCCAAGAGCGGCAATGGCGCAGGCCTTCGCACTAACGCGGGACTTCAATTTAACAAAACCTTTCCTGTAATATCACGTCTCTGCCTTCATGGACAGATACGCGTTTATGAAGCCGTCAAGATCGCCGTTCATGACATTGTCGATATTGCCGTTTTCATAGTTCGTGCGGTGATCCTTGACAAGCTGATAGGGCATGAACACGTAGGAACGGATCTGGCTGCCCCATTCGATCTTCATCTGCACACCCTTGATATCGCTGATCTTTTCAAGATGCTCGCGCTCCTTTATTTCGGCGAGCCTTGCGCGCAGCATGTTGCGGCAGTTTTCGAGGTTCTGGAAATGGCTGCGCTCCACCTGACTGGACACGACGATGCCCGTCGGGATATGGGTCAGACGCACTGCCGAGGAGGTCTTGTTGACCTTCTGACCGCCCGCGCCGGAGGAGCGGAACACGTCCATCTTGATATCCTCATCGCGCAGCTCGATCTCGTTATCATCGTCGCTTATCTCGGGCATGACCTCGACAGCGGCAAAGGAGGTGTGGCGGCGTCCGGCAGCGTCAAACGGGGAGACGCGGACAAGCCTGTGTATGCCGTGCTCGCTCTTGAGGAAGCCGTAGGCATTTTCGCCCTCGATCATTATCGTTGCGCTCTTGATGCCGGCCTCGTCCCCGTCGAGATAGTCCATGACCCTGACCTTATAGCCGTGGCGGTCAGCCCACATGTTGTACATACGGTAGAGCATCGAGGCCCAGTCCTGCGCCTCGGTGCCGCCGGCACCGGCATGGAAGGTGAGGATCGCGTTGTTCGCGTCATACTCGCCGGTCAGCAGAGTGCCGAGCCGGGTTTCCTCGACCTTCTCGGAAAACTGCTTGTACTCGCTCTCAAGCTCCTCGAGCATCGAGTCGTCGTTCTCCTCAATGGCCATCTCGCATATGGTGTACATATCGTCCCACGCGGCGCAGAGCTTCTGGAAGTTCTCGACTTTGTTCTTGAGCGTCTTGAGCCGCTTCTGGACTTTCTGGGATTTCTCCACATCGTTCCAGAAGCCCTCGCGCTCCGAGGCCGCTTCAAGCTCTTCGATCTCTTTCTGCGCGCTTTCGAGCTTCAGCGCGCCGCGCAGATCCTCAAGACCGGGCTTTGCGTTATTGAGCTTTACTTTATATTCTTCAAATTCAAGCATTGTTTCAACCACTTTCAAATGATTTATTTCATAGATTACTATTATACACAAAAAACGAGGGCTTGTAAATTGCTTTTTTTATACGCAATTTGAGCGCTGTTACCGCGGCTTTGCTCTTCCAATTTTGCGCTACAGGTGTTATAATCAATGTGACTGATTATGCGCCCGGAAACAGGGCAGGATAAAATGAATAAAGACGATTACGGAGGAAAAAGAGAAATGATCTCACACGGCAAGGAAATCAAGGTCTTCGCAGGCAATTCCAATCCCGAACTGGCCGAGCATATCTGCTCTGAACTGTACCGGACACTCGGCAAGGCGGACGTTGCACAGTTTGCCGACGGCGAATGCTCCGTTTCCGTGTTTGAGCCGGTGCGCGGCAAGGACGTTTTCATTGTTCAGTCCACCTGCAACCACGTCAACGACAACCTCATGGAGCTGCTCATCATGATCGACGCGATGCGCAGAGCCTCCGCAGGCCGTATCACCGCGGTCATTCCCTACTTCGGCTATGCCCGTCAGGACAGAAAGGCCAAGAGCCGCGATCCCATCTCCGCAAAGCTCGTCGCGAACCTTATCACCACCGCCGGCGCGGACAGAGTGCTGACGATGGATCTTCACGCCGCGCAGATCCAGGGCTTCTTTGATATCCCTGTGGACAATCTTCTCGGCTCCCACCTGTTTGTAAAGCACTTTGTCAACATGTTCGGCAAGGGCAATGAGGACGTTATGGTCGTCTCTCCCGACGTCGGCAGCACCGCGCGCGTGCGCGCTTTCTCCATGAAGCTCGGCGTCAACATGGCCATCGTCGACAAGCGCCGCGAAAAGGCCAACCAGTCCGAGGTCATGAACATCATCGGCAACGTCGAGGGCAAGACCTGCATCCTGCTTGACGACATCGTCGATACCGCCGGTTCCCTCTGCGGCGCGGCCAAGGCTATCAGCGAGATAGGCGGCGCGAAGAAGGTCTACGCCTGCGCGACCCACGGCGTGCTCTCCGGCCCCGCTATCGAGCGCATCGAGAACAGCTGCATCGAAGAGCTGCTCCTGCTCGATACCATCCCTTATCCCTCCGATAAGCCCGCATGCAGCAAGATCAAGTATATCTCCACTGCACCCGTCTTTGCCGAGGCCATCAGAAGAATTTACGAGGAAGTCTCTATCTCCAATCTTTTTGATTAAGTCAGAAGAAACGAATACCGTTCCGTTTCCGCCGGGGCGGCGAAAACTGCACTATATTCGTTCCTTCTTCCTCTTCAAATCGAACCCGCTTCGCTGGGCTTCGATTTGAGTTACGGAGGTTTATAGTTCCGTTCCCGCAGCGCCGGTTTGCCCGGCGCTGACGGGACACGGCGTATCAGTGCATTAAGTATGTAAACCGATTGCCCGAGCGGCAATCATGTTATCAATAAAAGTTCTCCAACATCTCCAGCATTGGGGTGAAAACAAATGCTTTTCAAAAAGCCCGGCGGAGTAAGCTGGCTCATCGTGTTTCTCGGCAACCCCGGGCTTAAATACGAGGGCACCCGCCATAACGCGGGCTTCATGGCGGCGGACGCCATGGCCAGGGAAAAGAACATCAGCATCAACCGCGCGCGCTTCAAGGCGCTCACCGCGACGGTCGATATAGGCGGCGAGAGCGTCATGCTTATGAAGCCGCAGACCTTTATGAACCTCTCCGGTGAGGCCGTCGTTCAGGCGGTCAGGTTCTATAAAATACCGCCGGAGCACGTTATCGTCGTGTCGGACGAGATAAGCCTGCCGATCGGCAAGCTGCGCATCCGCGTCAAGGGCAGCGCCGGCGGGCATAACGGACTCAAAAACATCATCGCCCAGCTCGGGACAGACGCTTTCCCGCGCATCCGCATCGGCGTCGGCGCGCCCCCGCACCCGGACTATGATATGGCCGACTGGGTGCTCTCCGCATTCAAGGATCAGGACGCCGTCGATATGCGCGACGCCGCGCTCCGTGCCGCCCATGCTGCCGAGTGCTACATCACCGACGGAGCCGACCGCGCCATGAACCGCTTTAATTAAACGCAGCGCCGCATTAATAATTCCTAAGTCTTTTATTGGAAATTTTCCAGATTTTCCAGATAAATATATTGCACTCAGGAGGTTGACAATGAAAAAAAGCTGCATCGCAATGCTCCTGGCGGGAGGACAGGGCTCCCGTCTGTATGCCTTGACTCAGAATGTAGCCAAGCCCAGCGTCCCCTTCGGCGGAAAGTACAGAATAATCGACTTCCCGCTCTCCAACTGCGCAAACTCCGGTATCGACACCGTGGGCGTTCTGACGCAGTACCGTCCGCTCCAGCTCAACAGCTATATCGGCAGCGGCCAGCCGTGGGATCTCGACGTGTCCGACGGCGGCGTGTACATCCTGCCGCCGTACCAGAGCGCCGGCGAGCGCGGCTCGTGGTTCTCCGGCACCGCGAACGCGATCTATCAGAACATAGGCTTCATCGAGAGCTACGATCCCGACAACGTGCTGATCCTCTCGGGCGACCATATATACAAGATGGACTACTCCGATATGCTGCGCGAGCATATCGAGAAGGACGCCGCCTGCACGATCTCTGTGCTGCAGGTCTCGATGGAGGAGGCCACCCGCTTCGGCATAATGAACATCGGCCCGGACGGGTACATAAACGAGTTTGAGGAGAAGCCCAAACAGCCGAAGAGCGACCTTGCTTCCATGGGCATATACATCTTCAACTGGAAGAAGCTGCGCGAATACCTCATCGCCGATGAAAACGACCCGAACTCCGACAAGGACTTCGGCAAGAACATAATCCCCAATATGCTTGCCGCGGGCGAAAAGCTCTGGCCGTACCGCTTCAGCGGCTACTGGCGCGATGTCGGCACCATCACGAGTCTCTGGGACGCGAACATGGATATGCTCTCTCCCACGCTCATTAACCTCTACGATCCCGACTGGCCGATCAGCGCGCGCAGCCCTATCTGCCCGCCGCATTACACCGGCGAGCACGCCGAGATCATCCACTCGATAGTCACCGAGGGCTGCGAGATCGACGGTCATGTCGAGAACTCCGTGCTCTCCCCCTCCGTCAAGGTCCAGACCGGGGCAAACGTGTGCTACAGCGTGCTCATGCCCGGCGCGGTCGTCGAGTCCGGCGCGACCGTTGAATACGCCATTATCGGCGAGAACACCGTCATTCATTCCGGCGCTCATGTCGGCTCCGCGCCCGACGGCTCGGACGACTGGGGCGTCGCCACCTGCGGCCCGAAAATCGAGATCGGCTCCGGCGCGCGCGTGCCTGCCGGCGCGATGATCTACACCGGTGAGGAGGTTTGAGCAATGAAGGATTTTCACGGAATAATCTTTGCGTACAACACTTTCCCTGAGCTGCGCGAGCTTGTCAAATCCCGCACGGCGGCGTCGCTCCCGTTCTGCGGCCGCTACCGCCTTATAGACTTCCCGCTCTCTTCCATGCGCAACGCGGGCATCCTCGATGTCGGCGTCATCGTCCAGCGCGACTATCAGTCCCTGCTCGACCATATCGGCAGCGGCAAGCCCTGGGACATGAGCCGACGCGACAACGGCCTGCGCATGCTCCCGCCCTTCGGTCTGCCCGAGTACCACAAGGGCAACTACACCGGCACGATGGAGGCGCTCAACGCCGTCTCTACCTACATAAAAGATATCAAGAGCAAGTACGTCGTGCTCATGCTCGGCAACCTCTATGCGAACATCGACCTCACCGTTCCCATGAAGCAGCATAAGCGCTCCGGTGCGGAGATCACCGCGATCTGCGCCGACCGCTGCGTTGACGGCAGCCGCCTGCGCTACGTCACCGGTGATGACGGTTTTGTGAAGCACATGCTCATAAAGCCGCGCGACGAAAGCAAAGGCGTCGCCTCGCTCGAAGCGTACATCATTAACCGCGATGTGCTGCTGCGCCTGATGGACTATTCACACGAGCATAACCTCTACCGCTTCCACAAGGACGCGATAGACTACTATCTCGCAAACGGGGGTAAAATGGGGATATACATCCACCATGGCTACTCCGCCATTATCCACAGCGTTGACAGCTACTATCACGCCAACATGGATATGCTCGACGCGGCAAACCGCGGCGACATTTTCCCCGCCGACCGTCCCGTGCGCACAAAGATACGCGAGGAAGTCAGCACCTATTACGGCGAAAACGCCTCCTCTCTCAACTGCCTTGTCGCCGATAACTGCATCATTGAGGGCGAGATCGAAAACTGCATCGTCTTCTCCGGTGCGCGCATCAGCGCAGGCGCAAAGCTCAAGAACTGCATCATTATGCGCCGCTGCATAGTCGGCGAAAACTCGGAGCTTAACCACGTCATCGCCGATAAGGCCGTCGTGTTCTCCGCCGGTACGGTGCTGACCGGAAGCGACAAGCTGCCCATCGTCGTGCCGAAAGGTATCGAAATTTAAGCGCAGCAACTACCTAACTTGCTATAAACAATGCGACCTATGGCCGCATTGTTTTTCCCCGCTTGTCAAAACAGTCCTGTAAGGACTCTTTTGACCGCGCTTTCCGCCGAGCATTTTGAAAGCATTCAAAATGCTGTTACCGAAAGCCTTGATATATCAAGGCTTTCGACGGCGGTTTATCCGATTTGAGGCGGGCCTTGCCCCCTCAAGCTCCCCCGCTGCTCTGTTTCTTTACTTTGCAGCATAGTTTTCTTGACTGGCAGACAAAACAATGCGACCTCCGGCCGCATTGTTTTTCCCCGATCTTCGGTAACGTTACCGGAGTTTATATGATCGGGTATACTCTACTCCACGGAGGTAATAAATGAACAATCAGATATCCAGAGACGAAGTCCGAAGCGCGATAGAGGATAAGCTCAGCGCGCAGTTCAGCGTAAGCGGCGAGGACGCCACCAACGAGCAGATATTCCAGGCCACAGCTATAGTCATCCGCGAGCTTATGAGCCGCCTGCTCACCATCGAGGACCCGCGCCACGCGGAAAAAGAGATACACTATATGTCGATGGAGTTCCTCATGGGGCGCAGCCTTATGAAGAACGCCTACAACCTCGGCATTTCCGAAGCTGTCACCGGCGCGCTTGAGGACATGGGGCGCAGCGCGTCCGATATCTTCGAGGAGGAGCCGGACGCAGGTCTCGGCAACGGCGGCCTTGGCCGTCTCGCCGCCTGCTTCATGGACTCCATGGCCACCGAGGGACTTCAGGCCACGGGCTACTCCATCTGCTACGAGCTGGGCATGTTCAAGCAGAAGTTTGAGAACGGGCGCCAGACCGAGGTCGCCGACAATTGGCGCACCGCCGCCGAGAGCTGGCTGATCCCACGCCATGAGGACGAGGTCGAGGTCCGCTTCGGCGGCCAGATATCCCCAAGCTGGGACAGCCTCGGCCACTACCACGCCGAGCACACCGGCTACACCGCCGTCATCGCTCTGCCGCGCGATATGCTCATCGCCGGCTACGGCGCGAAGGAGATCAATACCCTGCGTCTCTGGGACGCTATGAGCCCGAACTCTCTGGACATGTACCTCTTCTCCGAGGGCGCGTACGTCAAGAGCCTTGAGCAGCGCACCATGGCCGAGGTCATCACGAAGGTGCTCTACCCCGCGGACGACCATGTCGAGGGCAAGCTCCTGCGTCTCAAGCAGCAGTACTTTTTCGTCTCCGCCACCGCGCAGGATATCGTGCGCAAGCACATCCGCACATGGGGCGATATCCGCAGCTTCTCCAAGCACCATATCATCCAGATAAACGACACGCACCCGACGATGATAATCCCCGAGCTCATGCGCATCTTCATGGACGAGTACGAGCTTGGCTGGGATGAGGCATGGGAGCTTGTCAAGAACAGCGTCGCCTATACCAACCACACCGTCATGAGCGAGGCTCTTGAAAAGTGGCCGCAGGACCTTATCCAGCAGCTGCTGCCCCGTATATGGGAGATCATGTGCGAGATCAACCGCCGCTGGTGCGAGTATCTCGGCGCGCACTTCGGCAGCGGCGAGGCTCTTGGCCGCAACCTCATCATCCGCGACGGTCAGGTGCACATGGCAAACCTCTGCCTTGCGACCTGCCAGAAGGTCAACGGCGTGTCCCGCCTGCACGGCGACATTCTCAAGAACGACCTCTTCCACGATCTTTACACCATCACACCCGAGCGCTTCACCTATGTCACCAACGGCATCGATCACCGCCGCTGGCTGTCTCAGATAAACCCCGGCCTTGACGCTCTCGTCAAGGAGCTCACCGGCGGGGACGAGTACCTTACAAACCCCGAGGTGCTCATCAAGCTTGCCGACTATGCGAACGACGCCGCCGTGCGTGAGCGTGTGCTGGCGATAAAGCGCGCGAATAAGGAGAGCTTCGCCGAGTTTGCCCGCCGCAACGACAGCTTTGCCCTCAACACCGAAGCCATTATGGATGTTCAGGTCAAGCGCCTGCATGAGTACAAGCGCCAGCTGCTGTGCGCGATGAGCATCGCGAGCCTTCAGCTCCAGCTCCACGATGACCCGAACCGCGAGTTCCTGCCGCGCACCTTCGTGTTCGGCGCGAAGGCCGCCGCGGGCTACAAGACCGCAAAGCGCATAATCGAGCTGCTGCTGAGCATGGCAAACGACATCAACAACGACCCCGTCTGCAAGGATAAGCTCCAGGTCTACTTTGTCGAGAACTACCGTGTCTCCGCTGCCGAGGCCATAGTGCCCGCCGCGCAGATATCCGAGCAGATCTCTACCGCCGGTAAGGAAGCTTCGGGCACCGGCTGCATGAAGCTCATGATGAACGGCGCTGTCACCATCGGCACGCTCGACGGCGCGAACGTCGAGATGTACGAGCGCCTCGGCGATGAGAACATGTTCCTCTTCGGCCTGCACACCGATGAGATCGCCCAGCTTCGCGCAAACGGCTACGACCCGGGCGCTATCGCAAGGAACGACCCCGAGATCAGCCGCATCTTCTCACGCTTCAGCAAAGGCTTCTCCGACGGCAAGAGCTACTCCGACCTTGTCAGCCAGCTGCTCTACGGCGGAGACCCGTACATGCTCATCGCCGACTACCGCGCCTACGCCGACTGCCAGAAGCGTCTCTATGACCGCATCTCCGACAAGGGCGAGCTTGCGCGCCTTGCCATCATGAACACCGCCGAGAGCGGCATCTTCGCCGCCGACCGTGCGATCAGCCAGTACGCACACGAGATATGGAACGTAAAGTAAAGAAATAAAATGGATCTTCAGAACAAAGCCGCCGTCATCGGCGGACTCAACGCGGATATATGGGGCCGCCCCTCCGGCCCCATTATCCTGCGCGACTCGAACCCCGGCTCAGTGACGCTCACCCCCGGCGGTGTCGGGCGCAACATCGCGCACGACCTCTGCCTGCTTGGACTTGACGTCAGCCTTGTCTCCGCCGTCGGCGACGACTCCAACGGTGAGTTCCTGCTTGACCGCTGCCGCGGCCTCGGTATGGACGTCAGCCGCGTGCGCGTCGTACCCGGCGCGCGCAGCTCGAGCTATCTCTATATTACCGACGAGCGCGGCGACATGCAGCTTGCCGTAAACGACATGGCCGTCTGCAATGAGATAAGCCCTGAGTACCTTGAGCGCGTCCTGCCCGGCATTCAGGCCGGGGCGCTGGTGCTTGACACGAACCTGCCGGTAGAGTCGCTCGAATTCATCTGCCGCAGCTCCTGCATCCCGCTCTATGCCGACCCCGTTTCCTCGGTCAAGGCGATGAAGCTGCGCAGCGTGATGAAGCACCTGCGCGCCATCAAGCCTAACGCGCTCGAAGCCGCAGCGCTCACCGGGCAGACTGACCCCGAGCTTGCTGCCCGCGCGCTCATCGATGAGGGCGTACAGCGCGTGTTCATCAGTCTCGGCACGAACGGCATGATCGCCGCCGAGGGCTCGCGCATACTGCGTATGCCGTCCCCGGAAGCAAACGTCGTGAACGCGACAGGCGCGGGTGACGCTGCGATGTCCGCCATAGTCTGGGCAGACCTGCACGGCCTGAGCCTTGAGGATTCCGCGCGCGCAGCACAGCTCGCCGGTGCGATAACCTGCTCAAGCGAGGAGTCGAACGCCCCTGAGCTGAGTAGGCTTCCCGGCCTGCTCGCGGCAGAATAAAAAGATATCGGAGAAAGCCGAAGCTTTCTCCGATATCTTTTTATAAGCGGTTATTCTTTATTTTCCTCCGCATCCTCCGGGAGCTTATCGCGCTGGACAAGCACCTTTTCGACACGGCGGCCGTCGGTCATGCGCAGCACGGTGACGGTGAAGTCACGATAATGGAAGCTGTCCCCGGCGTGTGGGAAGTCGCCGAACATCTCAAGCGTCCAGCCGCCGACGGTGTTGCTCTCGGGGGAGAAGCTCTCCTCGTCAAGCCCCATGAGCTCGGCAAAGTCGGAGATGACCATAGAGCCGTCAAGCTCGTATTCATCCTCGCTGCGCTGCACAAGCTCGTGCTCGACGGTGTCCGTCTCATCCCAGATATCGCCGACGATCTGCTCAAGCACATCCTCCATCGACACGACGCCGAGGGTGCCGCCGTATTCGTCAGAGACAATGGCGAGGTGCTGCTTTGCCTTGCGCAGCTGATTGAGCACCGCAGGCAGCTTCATGGTCTTGTAGACATAGCAGGGCTTCATCAGAAGCTTGCGGATATCGGCGCGGCCGTTATCGGCCATGGCCTTGAGGAAGTGGTTGAGATACAGCACACCGATGATGTTATCGATGCTGCCCTCATAGACGGGGATGCGCGAGTATGTGGCCTCCTCGATGACGGACATGATATCGTCCCAGTCGTCCTCAATATCTATCGCGCAGACATCGACACGTGCGGTCATGACATCAAGCGCGGATATCTCGGAGAAGTCTATCGCGGCCTGCACGAGCTCGGACTGATCCTCGTCAAGGACATCCTCGTCCTCGGCGGTCTCGATGATGGACTGGAGCTCCTCAACGGCTTCGTCGCCGCTCTCGTCCTTCTGGTCGGGCAGACCCTTTGTGATAAGCTCGATGAGCTTCACGACTACCCAGATAAGGGGTTTGAGGACTATCATCATGAAGCGCACGGGATAGGCGTGGCGCAGAGCGATGCGGTTGGCGTTCTTCTTTGCAGTGATCTTCGGTATCGTCTCGCCGAAGATGATGACAAGAAACGTCAGCACGACGGTCGATACCCACGCATAGTCCTCAGAGCTTGTAATGAGTATCACAAGCACGGACGCGAGCGAGGACGCACCGATGTTCGCAAGGTTATTGCCGATGAGTATGGCGCTGAGAGCATCGTCAAAATGCTCGGTTATCCTGACTGCAAGCCCGGCCTTCTTGGAGCCGTCGTCCCGCGCGTTTTCAAGGCGCAGCACGTTGCAGGAGGAATACGCCATTTCGGACGCGGAGCAGAAGTTTGAAAGGCACAGGCACAGGAAGATGCCGATGGAGATAAGGACTATATTCACTGCGCCTCACCGCCTTCCTCTTCTGCCGGAAGCAGGGCGACTGTAAGCTTCATTATACGGTTGTGGTTCATATCCTTCACCGTGACAAGCACCTGATGATAGCGGAAGCTGTCGCCGGGCTTGGGGATAGTGTCAAACTTTTCATAGGCCCATTCGCCCATGAGAGTGTTCACAAGCTCCTCGTCGTTTTCGGGGTCCTCATAGCCAAGCCGATCGAACACGTCGCTGACGGTCTCATCCGCGCCGACCTCGTATACGCCGTCGCCGATCTCGACCATAGGCTCTTCAATAACGTCGTCCTCGTCCCATATCTCGCCGACGAGCTCCTCAAGGATATCCTCGACAGTCACGATGCCGAGCGTTCCGCCGTAGTTATCGGTGACGACGGCAATGTTCAGCTTGCGCTTTGAGAGGATGGGGAGCAGCTCATCGATATTCGTGCTCTGGTGGACGAAGAGCACTTCATCGAGCATGGGCTTTATATCAAGGTTCTCGCCGAGGCGGAGATATGCCTTGATATATTTGCGTATCTGGAGCACGCCGATGATGTTGTCAATGCTGCCCTCGTAGACGGGCAGGCGGCTGTGGTTCGTGGATTTGATAAGACTCAGCAGCTCCGCGTGGCTGCTGTTTATGTTTATGGCCACTATATCGACCCGCGGGGTCAGCACACTCTCAACGGTGACATCGCCGAACTGGAGCGCGGAGGATATCAGGTCGCCCTGATCCTCGTCAAGGCTGCCCTCCTCGGTCATGTCCTCGATGATGTCGTACAGCTCATCCTCCGTGACGGAGATCTGGCTGTCGCCGGGGGTAAGTTTCGCGGCTGCCTGACCTATCCATGTCAGCAGCTTCGAGAGCGGGGCGAAAAGCTTCATAAAGAAGCAGAGCACCGGCGCGCAGGAGAGCGCGAGAGTATCGCTGTACTTCTTCGCAACGCTCTTGGGGAGCATCTCGCCGGCAAAGAACACAACGATGGTGGTAATGATCGTACTTATCGACACGGCGCTCACGCCCCACTTCTTCGTTACCGCGAGGGTGACGATAGAGGCTGCGGCGATATGTACGATATTGGTGCAGATAAGCAGGGTGCTGATGGCCAGATCAAAATTATCCAGCACATAGAGAGTCTTTTTTGCCCGGAAGTCGCCGCGTTCGGCAGACGCCTTAATGCGGCTGCGCGATGCGGAGGCCATCGAAGTCTCCGTAACAGCAAAAAATGCGGCGCATACAAGAAGCAGCGCGGCAATTATCCAAGGCAATCGACTGCCATCATCCATAAGAGGATACACATCTCCTTTTAATAAATTAATCTGTAGTATAGCATAGCGCGCTGTTTCCGTCAATATTCGTAATGTTGCGAATCTATGAAATTATCGAGCGTCGTATCTGTTCTTTTTCCGCCGGATATGCTACAATATAACACACTATTTTATTCGGACGGAATTGAAATGAAGATCGAAAGAGAATACCCCTCCTTTATAATAACCAAGAAAGGCAGCGCATGGGTCGGCACGGGTCACCCGTGGATATATGCGCAGGAGATAATCTCCAAAAGCACCGAGCCGGAAAATGGCGCGCTTGTCGACGCACTCAGCGAAAACGGGCGCTATCTCGGCACGGGGCTGTACAGCCGCGAGAGCAAGATAGGCCTGCGGCTCATCTCCCGCAACGCGAACGACCGTTTTGACGCGGAGTTCTGGAAGCGCCGCATCAGGTACGCGTGGGACTACCGCCGCACCGTCATGGGCGGGGACGTGTCCTGCTGCCGCGTCATCTTCGGCGAGGCCGACGGCTTCCCCGGCCTGACCGTGGATAGGTTCTCGAACATCCTCGTCACGCAGACGCTCTCTGTCGGTATGGAGCGGCTCAAGGACGCTATCTTCCCGCTGCTCGTCGAAGTGCTGCGCGAGAGCGGGGAGCGGATCGACGGTATATATGAGCGCAACGACGTCGCTATCCGCGCGCTTGAGGGGCTCGAGCAGGGCAAGGGCTGGTATGAGCTGCCGGGCGAGGAGCACCCGCAGAGCACCGTGACCGAGATATGCGAGAACGGGATATACTATGCCGTGGATTTTGAGAACGGGCAGAAAACGGGCTTCTTCCTCGACCAGAAATATAACCGCTTTGCCGTGGCGCGCCTTGCCAAGGGGCGGCGCGTGCTCGACTGCTTTACTCACACCGGCTCTTTCGCGCTCAACGCCGCGCGCGGCGGCGCAGAGCACGTGACGGCGGTGGACGTGTCGGAGAGCGCCGTTGAGATGGCACGGGAGAACGCGCGCAGAAACGGCCTTGAGGACAGGATGGACTTCGTCGCGGCTGATGTGTTCGACCTCCTGCCGGAAGTGAAGAAGGGCGAGTATGACTTTATCATCCTTGACCCGCCGGCATTCACAAAGTCGCGCAAGACTGTCGGCCGCGCCGAGAAAGGCTATAAGGAGATAAACCTGCGTGCGCTCAAAGCACTGCCGCGCGGCGGATATTTTGCGACGGCCTCGTGCAGCCATTTCATGCCGTCGGAGCTGTTTGTGAAGATGCTGCGCTCCGCGGCACAGGACGCAAATGTTGAGCTGCGGCAGATCGAGGCGCGCCAGCAGGCACCCGACCACCCGATACTCTGGAACGTCCCGGAGACGGATTACCTGAAATTCTATATTTTTCAAGTTGTCTGAGCCTTCGGCGGACGATAAAAAGGCTCTGCACCATGATCCGGTGCAGAGCCTTTATTAATTAATGGTTAGCTCACCATTCGAGGTTCTTTTCCGTCTCCTTGGAGAAGACGTGTGCGACGTTGCCGTCAAAGCTGAAGCTGACGGCGTCGCCCATGGCGTAGTGCTCCTTCATGTCGAGCGTCGGGACGATGATGATGACGTCCTTGCCCTCGGCAGTGACGTGCAGATGCACGGAGGAGCCCATCATTTCGCTCACGTCGACCTTCGCTGCGATGCCCTCGCCGGGAGCTTCGATGACCGTATGCTCCGGACGGACGCCGAGCGTCACGGGCTGGGATTTTATGTCGTTTTCAAGCAGACGCGCTTCTTTCTCCGCGCTCAGCTCTATGCGCTTTCCGCCGAGCTCGACGAAGAACTTCTTATCCTCGCGCACGAGCTGCGCATCGAAGAAGTTCATCTGCGGCGTACCGATGAAGCCCGCGACGAAGAGGTTGCGCGGATTGTTGAACACCTCCTGCGGAGTGCCGATCTGCTGGATGTAGCCGTCGCGCATGATGACTATTCTGTCGCCGAGGGTCATGGCCTCGGTCTGGTCATGGGTGACGTATATAAAGGTGGTATTGATACGTTCGCGAAGCTTGATGATCTCGGCACGCATCTGGTTGCGCAGCTTTGCGTCGAGGTTGGAGAGCGGTTCATCCATCAGGAAGACGGCGGGATCACGCACGATCGCGCGGCCGATGGCGACGCGCTGGCGCTGGCCGCCGGACAGAGCCTTGGGCTTGCGGTCAAGGTACTGGGTGATATCGAGGATCTCCGCGGCCTCGCGGACCTTCTTGTCGATAACGTCCTTGCGCTCCTTGCGCAGCTTCAGCGAGAAGGCCATGTTCTCATAGACGGTCATGTGCGGGTACAGAGCGTAGTTCTGGAAAACCATCGCGATATCCCTGTCCTTGGGCGCGACGTCGTTCATGAGCTTGCCGTCGATGTAAAGCTCGCCCTCGGTGATCTCCTCAAGACCTGCGACCATTCTCAGCGTCGTGGACTTGCCGCAGCCGGAGGGGCCGACCAGAACGATGAACTCCTTATCGGCGATGTCAAGGCTGAACTCCTGCACCGCGACAACGCCCTGCTCGGTTATCTGGAGCTTGGCCTTGCCTTCCTCTTCCTTGTCGTCCTTCTTCTTTTTCTTCTTGTTCTCTCCGCTTACGAACGGGTAGATTTTTTTGACGTTTCTCAGTGATACAGTTGCCATTCTTTCCGACTCTATGCGCCGGGCCTCCGCCTCAGACGCACTCGCAGGGGCATCGCCACCCGCATTACGGCAGATCTCCACGCTGCCGCACCCTGAGCCTCAGGGAAAATAAATTCCTCCTTCATTAAAGCTGTGGAAAGCATTGTGTGGAGTGCCGCCCACGCAGTCAAATAGGACTTATTGTCCACTGTAAATGATTATACAGGCTACGCCCTGATATTACAACTCAAAAATCGCCCCCGAAAATTGTGCATATTGCCGGGAAATACCGCTGCGCCGCGCGCATATACATGGGAGGAAAACTCTACGGGTGGTGAAGAGATGAGAATTTTACGCATGGGCAGCATCGGCCCCGCGGTCGAGCTGCTCCAGCTCGCGCTGAACCGCGCGGGCTTCGGAGAGCTGCGTCAGGACGGAATATTTTCGAGCGCGACGGACAACGCCCTGCGCCGCTTTCAATCCGTGCACGGCCTGACGCCCGACGGCGTCGCCGGGCGGGACACGCACAGGGCGCTGCTGCCGTGGTACACCGGCTATATAATGCACCGCGTGAAGAGCGGCGACACGCTCTGGACTATCGCGCAGATGCACGGCAGCAGCGTCGACGCGATAGAGACGGCAAACCCCGGCATAGTCCCGGAGCGGCTGAGTGCGGGGGAGTATGTCACCGTGCCGCTGCCGTTTCCGGTCGTGCCGGTAGATATAAGCTGGTCGTCGGCGCTCGTGGGCTACTGCGTTCGCGGGCTCGCCGCGCGCTATCCGTTCATCTCCGCCGGGGATATCGGCAAGAGCGTGATGGGCCGTCCGCTCTGGCACCTGAGCCTCGGCATGGGGGAGAACCGCGTGCTGTATAATGCCTCGCACCACGCAAACGAATGGATATGCACGCCTGTGCTCATGAAGTTTGCCGAGGAGCTATGCCAGGCCTATGTCACCGATGGTACGCTGTTTGACCAGAGTGCCGCGGATATCCTCTCATACGCGGATATCCACCTCATCCCCGCCGTGAACCCGGACGGCATGGATCTCGTGACCGGCGAGCTGCAAAACGGCGAGTTTTACCGTCAGGCGCAGAACATCGCCGCGGACTATCCACGCTTCCCGTTCCCCTCCGGCTGGAAGGCGAATATACGCGGGGTAGACTTAAACCTCCAGTACCCCGCCGGCTGGGAGCAGGCACGTGAGAACAAATACGCCCTCGGCATCCGCTCGCCCGCCCCGGCAGACTATGTCGGCAGCGCCCCGCTCACAGCGCCCGAGAGCCGCGCAATGTATGATTACACTCTTGCTCTCGCCCCGGCGCTGACTCTCGCGCTGCACACGCAGGGCGAGGTTATCTACTGGCGATACCTCGACTATGAGCCGCCGCAGTCACGCCGCATCGGGGAGATATTCTCTGAGGCCTCGGGCTATACGCTTGAGGAGACGCCGTTTGCCTCAGGCTTTGCCGGGTACAAGGACTGGTTCATCGAGAGCTTTGACCGCCCCGGCTACACGATCGAAGCCGGGCTCGGCACGAACCCGCTGCCAACGTATCAGTTCCCGGATATCTATGAGCGCTGCCTCGGCATCCTCGTCTACGGCGCGCTTGTAACGTGATAATAGAACTCCCCGGCGGGTCATCCGCCGGGGAGTTGGAATTTTATGGAGCTCAGGCAGGCTCCGCGCCCCATGAATATCGACGCACGCGGCGCGCCGCCCGTTGCGGAGAAAGACGAGAACGCCGATACTACAAGGATGATCGGCATACATACGCCGACGCCCGTCAGCGCAAGGCTGCCATCGCCGGGCATATGCTCTATGTATATGCGGTCGACGATGTTATAGAGCATGTTCACTAACTGCGCGATGACCGTCGGCACTGCTAACTTCAGAAGCAGCTTGCCGACAGGCTCCGTTCCGAGAAATGTTTTGTCCTGATCCATGAGACGCATCCTGTTCTTTGATTTTAATAGCAATCATAATATTATGGTCTTGCTGCACCTGCTTTTCAAGTCACGAATTATTAATTTTTGCGCACAAACCGTTGACCTCGCTGCCGCAATGATGTAAAGTAATGATATCAAGAAAATATAAGGAGACGTGTAATATGCTCTGGAAAATATGCCTTAAAAGATTCCGCTGGTTCATATACTGCCTCATCCTTGCCGTCCTGTTTGCGCTCCCGGCAGCGTCCGACGGGGAATCCGGCGGCGCGTTCGGCGCTATAGCGTTCTTTATCTTTGTGCCCGCGGCCTTTGTCACCTTCGTGTGGGCGGCCTATGCCGCCGTGCGTGATATCATCAATGTGCGTAAAGGCGGCGCGCTGCCCGAGGATAAGCCCTCGGTGGTTTCCACGGCAGCCGGTAAGCTGCTCGATGAAGCCGCCGTTGTCAATGAGCTTGACTCCCACGGCCGTGCGAAGTATTTCATCCTCCGCATCCTTGGTGTGCTGCTGGTCGTCGGCGGCATCGCGCTTATTATCAAGGACGCCGTTGTTATCGGCACCATCGTCCTCATCGCCGGCGGCGCGCTCTGGATCGCGGCCTCGCCCAAGAGCTTCAATGAGACTACCGACGGCATGAAGATGGTCACCTGCCCTAAGGAGATGACCATCGAGGAGCTTTACCGCGGCATCCGCGGCATGAGCACCGCGCTCGGCGCTCCGTATATCGGCAGGGTCAGGACCATCCCTGGCGATATTATCCTCTTCGGACCTAATGCCGACGGCTGGTTTGCCTATGTTTACAAGTCTCTCGACGGCAGGAGCTTCTATGCCGCGTTGAGCGACTTCACCGCGACTATCGAGACGCCCGCCCAGAACCCCGCACCGGATGCGGCGGACGGCGAAACGGAGACGGATTACGACGGCGTACTTGAGGAGATATACACCGCCGTGAAGCACTGCGCCGACCGTGCGCGCACCGGGGCTTGACTTGCGCCGCCGCTTCATGTAGAATACATAAAATAACCAAGGACACGCCTTTGGCGTGTCCTTTATAAAAGAGGATAAACTATGACAGACGAGAACATAAACGCTCTCCCCGAGGAGCATGATACCGGGGAGCTGTATTATCACGACCATGGCGACGGTCACGTCCACGCTCACACCCATGAGCATGAACATGGACACAGTCACGGGCATACGCACACGCAGACAAAGGCCGTCGTGAACCGGCTTGCCCGTGCCATCGGGCACCTTGAGTCCGTGAAGCGCATGGTCGAGGATGGGCGGGACTGCACCGATGTGCTCATCCAGCTTGCGGCGGTGCGCTCGGCGCTCAATAATACCGCCAAGATAATCCTGAAGGATCATATCGAGCACTGCATCAGCGACGCTGACCATGGCGACGGCGACAGCCTCCAGCACCTCAACGACGCTATCGATAAGTTCATATAAGAAAAAAGGCTGTGAAGAAAATCTTCACAGCCCCAGCTTGTCAAAAAAGTCCTTACAGGACTTTTTTGACCGCGCTTTCCGCCGAGCATTTTGAAAGCATTCAAAATGCTGTTACCGAAAGCCTTGATATATCAAGGCTTTCGACGGCGGTTTATCCGATTTGAGGCGGGCCTTGCCCCCTCAAGCTCCCCCGCTGCTCAGTTCTCTGGCTTCAAAGCGAAATTTTTTGACAGTCTGAGGCTGTGAAGATTTTTCTTCACAGCCCCTTTTTATGCTTATGCGTTTAAATATTTGAGCCTGCGTTATAGCCCTCGCGTCTTGCGTTGAATATTTTCCTGACCTGCGCGCAGTCGCCGATCTTCCAGAAGTCGTAAGCGAGCGTGCGGAACTGCTCCGCCTCGTCGTCCATCGGCAGATAGCCTCCTGCCCAGATGACCGAATCCGCTTTCAGCTCCAGCTCGCTGCCGTCCGGGGTGCGTATCACGGCTCCGTTTCCTGTAACGGCCACGCAGTCCGCTTCGTTCAGGATCGTCACGGGAACCTTTTCCAGCTCCATCAGAAGCCCCTCGCGGTAGAGATACGCCGCATCGCGGCAGACTTCTTTTTTGCGGCTGATGAGCTGCACGCTTCGTCCCGTCATCCCGAGCTGCAATGCGATCTCGCAGCCCACGAGCCCGCCGCCTATGACCGCGGCAGTCTGCCCTATGGAATCAATATCCCGCAGCGCGTCGGCCGCCATGATCGCCCTCTCTCCGCCCGGAACGTCGGGGCGTTTTGCCTTTGCGCCGAGCGCGGCTACTATCACGTCGGGCTGCAATTCCTCGGCAAGCCCCTGCGTTGCCTCGGTGCCGAGCCGAAGCTCCGCTCCGCTGCGCTCCAGCCGCCTGATCATCACCTGCATCAGCTGGTCTACCTTCTGCTTGAAAGGCACATACTTTGCATAGCGCATCGCCCCGCCGAGCTCCTGCTCCCTTTCGCACAGCACTACGCTGTGCCCGCGCTCGGCAAGCTCCGCCGCTGCTTCCATACCGGCGGGGCCGCCGCCTATCACAAGAACACGTTTCGGCTCGTCAGTCTTCTTGACCTGACTTGCCGGAATTTCTTTATATGCTGTGGGGTTTGCCGGGCAGCGGCGTATGCGCGAGCAGTGGCGCACATAAGGCACAAAGGACTCGCTTATGCAGGCCATGCAGCGCAGGCATGGGTATATCAGGTCATCCCTCCCGGCCTTGAGCTTGTTCGGAAGCTCCGGGTCTGCAAGCAGCGGCCGCGCCAGCGCGACGATATCCGCCCGACCTTCGGCGATGATGCTCTCCATCAGCTCGGGGTCGCCGAGCGCGCCGACCGTGACCACCGGGGTGTGCTTCATTTCTTTCTTGATCGCCTCGGCGAGATAGACGTTGCAGCCCTGCGGGAGAAACCCATTGGGTATCATGTGCTGGTTGGTCGAGGGGACGTGGAATGTTCCGGAGGTCACGTGGATGAGGTCTACCTTGCCGTCCAGAAGCTTTGCGAATTCTATCTGGTCTTCAAGCGTCAGCCCGCCCTCGACGATCTCGGTGCCGCTCATGCGCACCTCAATGGGGAAATCGTCCCCACATTTTTTGCGGATGTTTGCGATGACTTCCATCGTGATGCGGGCGCGGTTTTCGAGGCAGCCGCCGTATTTGTCCGTCCTGCGGTTGTTGAGCGGTGAGAGGAACTGGTGCAGCAGCCATCCGTGCCCGGCGTGGATCATCACGATATCCACCCCTCCGAGCTTTGCCATCTCCGCGGCGTCGCCGAAGCGCTCAACGATATAGTCTATGGTCTCCTGGTCAAGCTCGCTGTAATCCTTGCCGAGATGCCCCGGCCCGGCGCTCGGTCCCCAGATGGGCCCGTCGTAGTATTCGGGGTTTGCGCGCGTGCCCGGATGTATCAGCTCTACCGCCGCAAAGGCGTTGTGCTTTTTTATCGCGTCCGTCGCCGCGTGGAGATAGGGGAGCACCTCCGGGTCGTCCAGCGCGATGCAGAGCTTGTGTGAAATGCCGGTCTTCATGTCGATGCGGCATTCACCCATGTGAACTATCGCCGCTCCGCCTTTCGCTTTCCCCTCAAAGATCGCGATGTTCTCCGCCGTCGGATACCCGCTTATCGGCAGGTTCGAGATGTTGACGGGCGCGGCCTCAATGCGGTTCTTGAGCGTCAGCCGCCCTACCTTGATAGGGCTGAACAGATGCGGGTATTTATATTCCATGTGTGCTTTTCCTCCTGCCATGCGTTTACTTCGCTTCGGCGTTCTTAGGCTGCGTCGCAAGACTTACGACGATGTAAGCTATCAGCGCCGGGATGAGAGAGGTAAAGGCAATGTACGGGATCTGCACGCCGCACTTGTTGAGAATGATCATGGCCATGCCGCATAGAGTGCTGGCGATTGCGCCCTCCTTGGTGCCTTTCTTCCAGAAAATGCCGCCGAGGACCATGACGAGCGCACCGGCGTTCATTATCGAGTAGGTGGAGGACAGCAGCGAAAGTATGCTAGAAGAGCTGATAGCGAGTATAAGCGCTATCACACCGGATACGAGTGTGACTATGGCGGACAGACGGCCGAGCTTCTTTTCATCTGCCTTGGGGTTGAGCGTCTTGAAGTAAATGTCGTTGACGGCGTTCGCAGTGACATTGAGCAGGCCTATGTCCAGCGTGGACATGACCGCCGAGAGAACCGCTGCGATCATCAGCCCGGCGACGATCGGGGGCATATCCTGCAGGACGACCGTGAAGAGGATCGAAGCCGTCGGCGCATCCGGGAAAAGCGCCTTTCCGTACATACCTATAACGACCGGCATTATAACAAACGGGATCAGCGCTGCCGCCGCGATTATCGGCGACCAAAACGCGACCTTTTCATCCTTGCAGGAGGCCGTGCGCTGGTAGGCCGCGCCGGAGATAAGCCCGTTGAGCGCGCCGGGAACGAGCATCATCACAAGGCGCTCCCCGCTGAACGGGACAGGATCGAAAGCGCTTGCGGGCAGTGCAGCCGATATGGTGTCAAACCCGCCTTGCATTGCAACGATAACGATGCAGAAAACCGTAGAGAAGAATATCACGAGAGTCTGCACGGAGTCCGTTATCATAACTCCCCACATACCGGAAATCGAGCAGTAGATAAATACGACCACCGCCATCACGATCCCGCCGAGGGTCGGGTTAAGGCCGAGCGCTTCAAACAGTGCGCATCCTGCCATTATCTGGGCTGCCATGATGCCGAGCGTTGCGCAGATATTGAGCACCGCCATCAGCACGGAAGCAAATTTGCTCTTATAACGGTCGCGGATGAGATCGGGAATGGTGATATATCCGCGGGTATACAGCAGCCTTGACATTACCAGCGCGAAGAGCACATAGGACAGGCACGCGCCGAGGCCGTACCACATACCGCCTATGCCGTATTCCGCGCCGTACTGCGCACCGCCGACGACAATACCGTTGCCGACGTGTGCGCCGATGTATGTGCACACCATTACGAACATACCGCCGGACTTGCCCGCTGTGAGGAACTCCGTCATGGTCGCGCTCTTTTTCTTCCCGGCAAAGCCTATCGCCAGCATACCGGCCATGTATATGACCAGGATAACTATAATAACTGCCATCTTGTTTCCCCTTATCTCTTCATTGACTGTGTTTAACTGATTATCACATTAGCGCTGTAGTGACGTAAAGAATTATAAACCGGCTCCCGGAAAATGTCAACGGAGAAAAGAAGATTTTTGTAAAAAATATGCTTCCGGAAGAAACCGGAAGCATATAAACTCAATATAAAAGGAAATCCTACGCCAGCGTCCCCGCCATGCACTGCTTGTATACTTTGCGGAAGTAGAGCGTCTCGGCAGCGCCGGTTATTGCCCAAGAGAAGAAGTACAGCAGATAGAGTGACGGTATCGTTTTATAGAACGCAAACACCGTGTATATCCACACCACGCGGAAGACGCAGGAGCCGAGAACGACTATTATCATCGGCACTATGCTCTTCCCGAGTCCGCGCGCCGCAGCTATCGAGCAGTCCATAAACGCGCATATTCCGTAGGAAAAGCCCATGATCTTTATGCGCTGCATCCCCGCGTCTATGACCGCCTGTTCGTTTGCGAATATCGACAGGAACTCTCTTCCGAAGCAGAGCAGCAGCACACCGCATATCGCGCCCGCCGCGAAGGCGTATGTAAGGCTTGCGATGTAGCTCTTGAGTATGCGCTCCTTGCGCCCCGCGCCCCAGTTGCGGCTTATGAAGCTCGAGCATGCCGTGTAGAACGCGGACTGCGTGTTGAATATCAGCGAGTCCGCATTGACCGCCGCGGAGTTTCCGGAGACCGTGACCGCGTCGAAGGTGTTCACGCCCGTCTGCACGAACATGTTTGCCACCGCAAATATAGCGTTCTGAAGCCCCGTCGGGATTCCGAGCATCAGCACACGCTTTGCGCTCGGGACGTTGAAGCGGAGCTTTGAGAGGGACAGGCGGCAGTCGTCGTCCCGGCGGCAGAGGTGCACCGTTATCATCACCGCCGACAGCACCTGCGCTATGACGCTCGCGATAGCGACGCCGTCGGCTGCCATGTGGCACTTTATGACGAAGAACAGGTTCAGTATCACGTTCAGTATGCCTGATATCGTCAGGTACAGCAGCGGTCTTTTCGTGTCCCCGGCTGCGCTCAGCACACCGTTGCCGAAGTTATATACCGCCATCGCCGGCATGCCCAGCGCATATATGCTGAAGTACAGCACCGCGCCCTCAAGCAGCTCGTCCTTTGTGCGCAGCAGCACTAATATGTCCCTTGCAAAGACGCGGCATATAAGGCACAGCAGCACACCGGCCGCTGCGCAGATGATGAAGGAGGTGTGGATGTTCTTCTCCGTTCTTTCCCTGTCCTCTGCGCCGAGCGAGCGCGCGACCTCGACGTTTACGCCGCTGCCAAGTCCTATCAAAAAGCCCGTGAAGAGCGTGACGAGCTGCGTTGTCGAACCCACCGCGCCGAGCGCCCGGTAGTCCGCGAACTTCCCCGCCACGGCGACGTCGCTGAGGTTGAACAGAACCTCCAATAGCTGAGTCAGCACAAGCGGTATGCTGAAGAGAAGTATATTTTTCCAGAGCGACCCTGAGGTCATCTCTATTGTCCGGCTGTGATGGTAATGAGCCCTGTGCGTACGCTGCATATTTCCCTCGCACATCATGTTATGGCTGTTTCAGCCTTGATGCAGGAGCAGAGTATAGCACTGCCGAAACCCGATTTCAAGCCCCGGAATGTAGATTTTTTGCCCGTTTAGTGTTATATTATGGGCATAAAGCTCAACACGGAGAGAAACAAAATGGACTATTATAATATAGAAGCGTTTGACGCGACGGGGCTTGTGAAAACCGTCTTCACCTCTAAGGGGCACGGCTGCTGGCTCAGCAACTCTGAGGATGGGCACCGCGGCTACCGCGAGGTGCTCAGCCACCTTGGCCTGACGGAAAAGGACATCGTCTCCACCTTCCAGCGGCATACGGATATCGTCCGTGCCGTCACCCATGCCGATGCCGGGATGAACACCTTCTGGCGCAGCGACCCCGTTGAGCCCGCCGATGGAATTATCACGAATGAGCGCGGTCTGCTGCTGACCTCCATGGAGTCGGACTGCACCCCGGTCTATCTGCTCGACACGGTGAATAAGGCCATCGGCATGGTCCACAGCGGCTGGAAGGGGACGGCTGCTCTCATCGCCGTCAAAGCCGTAGAGAAAATGCGCCAGGAGTACGGCACGGATCCGGAAAATGTCATGGCCGCTTTCGGCCCCTGCATCTGCCGCCGCTGCTATGAGGTCGGCGGGGAGCTGATGGAGCCGTTCATGGTCAATTATAGTCAAAGTGATATCACCCGGCTCTTCCTGCCGAAGCCCGGCGGGAAGTATACACTGGACGTGAATCTGGCCATACGCCTCTCGCTCGAACGCTGCGGAGTGCGCCCGGACAGAATATATGACTGCGGCCTGTGTACCTACCATGACGGCCGGTTTTACTCACACCGGCGTCAGCTGCATGACGGCGGACCCGGCGCGGATCATATGCTCACCGCGATAATGCTTGTATGATCAAGGAGTTGAAGATATGTCAATAAAGCTTGTTGAGAACACCGGATATAAATATGACCCCGTTTACCGCTTCTGCGGCTGGGAGCATGCGGAGGATATCCGCCCCGTTAAGACCTGCGGCGCTGAGACGATAGGCGAGTTTTATCTCGCCTGCCTCAAGGCGTGGAGCGTGGAGACCTGCTCTGAGCGCTTCCGCCCCGAGTGGTCGGCGGCCAACCCCAGTGTCGGCCAGTGTACTATCACCGCGGCGCTCGTGCATGAGTTCTTCGGCGGCGAGGTATATTCCCTGCCGCTCGACGGCGGCGGGCGGCACAGCTTCAATCGCATCGGCGGCGTGTTCGTCGATCTGGCAAGCGAGCAGTTCGGCAGAAACGCCCTGCCTGACTTCTCCCTTGCAGAGCCTGTCGACCCGGCGTCTCTCCTCTCAGGCGGGGACAAGGCGGAGCGCTGCGCCCTGCTGCGTGAGCACCTACTGACTGTGCTCGCAAAGCATTGAAAACACTGCACCTACGCGATTCTAACGCGCGGGTGCTTTTATATCAAAAAGCCTTGTCAAAATGATGACATTCAGTTATAATCATATTCAGGAATAGAAACAAAAAATGGATAGGAGAGGTAATTATGGCACAGCTCAGACCCAAAATAGTCAAGCTCGCAAAGATCATAGGCGGCGCTTCCGGTATGCTCGTCAAGATAGATGAGAATGCCCCGGAATACTACTGCATGGCCGATATCGTGACCGACGAAGAGGCCGATATTGCCATTGCCGCCGGGCTTCGCAAGGAGCGCACGGCGCAGTGGCTGGCGGATAAGGTCGGCAGGACGGTGGAGGAGATACAGCCCTCGCTTGACAGACTTGTGTACTACGGCGTCTTCCGCCGCTGCAAGATCGACGGCACGGATGAGGACGGCTATTTCATGCAGATCTTCGCACCCGGCATCCTCGAAATGATGGTCAACAATCAGGAGCTTCTGCGTGAGCACCCGGAGGTCGGCCGCGCGTTCGAGGAATATACCCGCCTGCGTATGCAGAGCATGGGACCCATCCTGCCGGACGGCTACGGGCTCATGCGCGTCATCCCGGTGGAGAGCGCGATAGAGGGCATCCCCGGCGTGACCGATGACGAGCGCCTGAGCCACTATCTTGATAAATACGATGTTTTCTCCGTCTCGCCCTGCTCCTGCCGCGCCTCGCGCACGAGCCTCGGCGACGGCTGCGGCCATCTCGCGGAGGACATGTGCGTGCAGATGGGCAAGGGCGCGGAGCACTACATACGCACCGGCCGTGCAAGGCAGATAACGCGCGAGGAAGCGCATGAAATAGTCAAGCGCGCCGAGGAAAACGGCCTCATGCACGATATCCCGAACATAGAGGGAGCGGGCGAGAGCGCCGCAATCTGCAACTGCTGCGCCTGCGCCTGCTTCGGCCTGCGCGCGGGGCTGATGTTCGGCGCGCGCGACGCGATCCGCTCAAACTTCGTCGCCGAGGTGGATGAGGCGAAGTGCGTCGCCTGTGCGCAGTGCGTCGAGGTCTGCCCCGGAAACGCCCTGAAGCTCGGCCAGAAGCTCTGCGCCGACTGCGCGCTGCCCGAGCCGGAATATACCAAGGTCACTGAGACTTTCAACTTTGCCAAGGCTGTCAATGAAAATTACCGCGAGAACCGCGAGGACGTTATGCCCACCGGCACCGCTCCCTGCAAGGCCGCCTGCCCCGCGCACGTCCCCGTGCAGGGCTATCTGAAGCTTGCCGCGCAGGGAAGATACACCGACGCGTTGGAGCTTATAAAGAAAGAGAATCCGTTCCCGGCGGTCTGCGGACGCATATGCAACAAGCGCTGCGAGGCCGAGTGTACCCGCGGCAGCGTCGACGAGGCCGTCGCGATAGACGAAGTCAAGCGCTTCATCGCCGACCATGACATGAACGAGGCGACGCGCTTTATCCCCAAGATGGTGAACCAGATTGGCAGACCTTATACCGAGAAAATAGCAATCATCGGCGCGGGCCCTGCCGGTATGAGCTGCGCATATTACCTTGCAAACAAGGGCTACCCCGTCACGGTGTTTGACCGTAACCCCGTCCCCGGCGGCATGCTCACGCTCGGCATACCGGCCTTCCGTCTTGAAAAGGACGTGCTCAATGCCGAGATAGATATCCTCCGCGAGATGGGCGTTGAGTTCCGCTGCGGCGTCGAGGTCGGAAAGGACGTCACGATCCAGCAGCTTCGGGACGAGGGCTACAAGGGCTTCTATCTCGCCATCGGCGCGCAGAAGTCGGCAAAGCTCAATATCCCCGGCGAGGAGCTCGAGGGCGTGTTCGGCGGCGTGGAGTTCCTGCGAGAGGTGAACCTCGGCAATAAGCCTGCAATCGGCAAGCGCTGTGCGGTAATCGGCGGCGGCAACGTCGCGATGGATGTGTGCCGCAGCGCGGTGCGTCTCGGCGCGGAGGAGACCTATATCATCTACCGCCGCTCTCAGGACGAAATGCCTGCCGACCCCGAAGAGGTCAAAGAGGCGATGGAAGAGGGCGTGAAGTTCCGCTTCCTCAACGCACCTGTCGAGATCATCGGCCGTGACGGCAAGGTCAGCGCGCTCAAGGTCGAAGCAATGGAGCTTGGCGAGCCTGACGAGAAGGGACGCCGCAGACCTATCGGCACTGGTAAGTTTGAGACGATAGAGCTTGACAGCGTGATCGGCGCGATCGGTCAGACCGTCGATTGGGGCGGCCTCGATGTGGGCAGGCTCGTGACGACGAAGAAAGGCACCGCCGAGGCTGACGCCCTGACCTATCAGACCGCACAGCCGGATATCTTTGTGGGCGGCGACTGCTATACCGGTCCGAGCTTTGCCATCAACGCAATAGCCGCAGGCAAAGAAGCGGCGATATCGCTGCACCGCTATGTCCACCCCGGCCAGACGCTGACCGCGGGGCGCGACAGACGTGAGTACCGGGCGCTCGACAAGGAGCACGTCATGCTCGATGTGGCGTCGTTTGACAATGACCGCCGCCAGCAGCCGGACTATAACGCGGCAAAGGCCAAGACCTTTGCGGATGCGCGCGTGACATTTACGGAGGAGCAGGTACGCAAGGAGTGCGCCCGCTGCCTCGGCTGCGGCGCGACAAAGGTCGACAGCTATCTCTGCATCGGCTGCGGCCTGTGCACCACAAAATGCAAGTTCGACGCGATCCATCTCAAGAAAGTGCGCGACTGGCACGCCAAGCCCTTTGAGGCAATGCCCATCAAGGTCGCGGAAAATCTTGTCAAGCGCACCGGCGGCATCGTCAAGAAAGCGGTCGCGAAGTAATGCACGAGCTGGGTATATGCGACGCGCTGCTCAAAATGGTCGACAGCGTCGCGAAGGACGAGGAGCTCGAGTGCGTGAAGAAAGTCACCGTTGAGGTTGGCACGCTCTCGGGCGTCATCCCGGCGTATCTGGCCGACTGCTGGACGGCCGTGACGGACGGGACGGCGTATCAGGATACGAGCTTCGTTGTCGAGACGCTGCCGGGTACAGCGCGTTGCCTTGACTGCGGCGCGGAGTTCATCGCCGAGCTTGAGCAGCTGCGCTGCCCGAACTGCGGTGGAGAGAAGCTCACGCCGCTCACCGGGCACGACCTGACTCTCAAGGAAATAGAAGCGTGTTAGCGGGATAAAAATCGGGAGCAGCCGTCCATTTTGGACGACTGCTCCTGGAACCTGCCAATCTTGAGTAGAAATAGGAGAGTATATCGCTGAAGTATCGAGAAAATACGCAAGATAATAAGCCTGAAAAATCCGTCAGCGACCAGAGAGCTGAACTCAAGAATTTTTAACAGCATTTCTCTTTTGCGGGAAAACCCGTATATGGGAGCATTACTGAGCTTAAAGTTCGACCTTAATGAAACGGTACAATATAGATACTTGATTGTAAGCAAACAGATAGTCTTCTATGAGGTTATAGAAAACACTATCGAGATCATACGGGTCTTGGACGCCCGCACAGATTATTTGAGCGTGCTGTTTACGAATGGAAAATCTCTGGTTCTCTATTCTTCTGACCTCTCGCAGGAAACGAGAAGTCTTTGCCGCCCGCCGGTATTCGGCGGATAGCAGGTCAGAAGAGTCACAAGGTCACGCCCATCCTGTATCTTTATCGCATCTACATCGTCTGGGGAAATAACCTGTATATCCGTTACCTCGTACTTCATCAGCGTCCAGATGTTGTCTATGTAAACAGTGTCGCCGATTCTGTTGTCTATTCAATTCACCTGCTCATCTCTCGCTCACAACATCCGGCAACTCACAGATAAACTCTGAAATCCCGTTAAACGGCGGTTCGAGTCCGGTCAGTCGCTCAAAAACAGAGGTTGTCATCAATGGAAAAATAAAAAATTTTCCGAGCCTTTTGAGCCCGGAAAGCCTTGATGACACTGCATTGGGAGCAGTGTCATCAAAATTGGCTGACCATGATGGTGCCGGTGACCGGACTCGAACCGGTATACTGTTGCCAGCGAGGGATTTTAAGTCCCTTGTGTCTACCATTTCACCACACCGGCAGGTGCGTATAACAATTTACCACTCATTGGCCCGATAGTCAAGTCATGGGTGTACCATTTACTGACAAGGAACTTTTTTACAAAAAGCGCGTCTATATACACGATCGACAGATCCAAAACGGAATGCGGAGGTACATGAATGCAGCAAGCTGTTTCACTGATGCTCACCGGTATATGGATGCTGGTGCTGATAAATGAAAGCGCGCGGATGACCGCGCTGCCCGAGACGAAGTCCCCGGCTTATATCGACGGAAAAATAGAACCGCCGCCGAGTGACAGTGACTCTGAAAACTGAATACAACCACAGCCATGAAGCCCGGAGCGATCCGGGCTTCAATTGCGTTATGAGCATTTTACTTCGACGTTACACGTCCGCGTCGCGCAGGACCTTACCGGCCATCACGCGCGTGCCGAGCAGCCAGACGATATCGTTATCCTGAATGGTCATGTTGACATCCGGCTGGACAATGGGCAGGTTGCCGCGCTGCAGGCCAAGGATCATGCAGTCATAGTTCTCGCGGATGCCGCTGTCCTTTATGCTGCGCCCGTCAAGGGAGTCGCCCTTATCAACGTGCAGCGCGTAGGAATACAGGCCGCCCTCCGCCTTGCTCTCGGAGCCGATATACTCTCTGAGTGTCGGCGCGTCGGCGCTCTCCTCAAGGCCGAGACTGAGACGCAGCGTGCGCAGGTTCTCGCGTTCGCCGACGACATAGATCGTATCCCCGGCGGAGATCGAAGTGTTACCGGCGGGCATGTTCTTTCTGCGCTTACCGTGGACAAGCTTTATAACATTGACGCCGAAGCGACGACCCCAGCCGAGATCCTTGAGGCTCTGCCCGGTAAAGCCGGCAGGCAGGGAGAACGAATCCACACAGAGCTTTTCATCGAGCCACTGCTCATATTCGCCGCTGTCGGAGAAGTGCTGGAGCTGGCGCTCATTGAGGTTCGTAAGGAAGCGCGCTTCAACATTGAGGTATGCCGAGGCAAGCCAACCCGTGCGCGAGGCGAGCAGCAGCGCCGCGACTATGACCGGCAGCAGCCACGCGCTGCCGATACCGGCGATGTTCCGAAGCGGAATGAATGCGATGAGGGCGATGAGCAGTATCCTTATCCCGGACAACGCCATGAGCGGCAGGCGGAAGCTGCGCTTTTTCATCCACAGCACAGTATACTGCGGGGAGCGCGTATCGAGCATGGGGCGGATAAACAGCGCCATGCCGAGATAGATGACCGCAAGAGTGACGGCCTTCGAGGCAGACGCAGATGGCAGCGCGGTCTCGAGCAGCGGCAGCAGCCAGTACCGGCCGATGATGCCAATGCCCGCCATTATGACGCCGTAGAGCGCGACAGTGCGGATATAACGGCTGAGGAAAGCGGACCAGTCGCTGTCCTGCTCCTTCTCGCTCTGCTCCTCATCGGTGTAGCGCTCGAGCTTCTGAGTAAGCTTCTCGGGCAGGAGCTTTACAACGAAAGCATAGATATTATCGCTGTGCTTGATGAAGAACGGCGTTGTCAGCGTCGTGATGACGGAGACGGCGATGATGATAGGATAGATATAGTCCGCAATCACGCCGAGGGACAGGCCAAGGCTCGCTATGATAAAGGCGAATTCACCGATCTGCGCAAGCGAGCAGCCGCAGTGAACAGCATTCTTCAGGCTCTGCCCGGAGAGCAGCACCCCCATTGAGGAGAAGAACAGCTTGCCGACGATGGTGACAAGGGTGAGAACAAGGATCGGGACGATATACTTCACGACCATAGCGGGGTCAAGCATCATGCCGACCGAGATGAAGAACACTGCGCCGAAGAGATCCTTTACCCCCTGCGTCAGATGCTCCACGCGCTCGGCATGTACCGTGCCCGCAAGCAGCGAGCCTGCGAGGAATGCGCCGAGAGCCGAGGAGAAGCCGAGGGCATCGGCCAGGAGCACCATACCGAAGCACAGGCCGAGGGAGACGACCAGCAGAGTCTCATCGCTCATAAGAGGCGAAGCCTTGTTGAGCAGCGTCGGCAGCAGGTAGATACCGAGAATAAGCCAGAGCGCGAGATACAGCACCAGCATGCCAAGCTTCAGCGCAAGCGCCATACCGGAGATACCCTGCCCGACGGAAATGGTCGAGAGGATTATCATCATGAATATTCCCGCGATGTCCTCAATGACCAGTGTGCCGAACACAAGCTGGGCAAAGCGCTCCTTCTGGACGCCGAGATCATCAAAGGCCTTGATGATGATAGTGGTGGAGCTCATGGAGAGCATGCCGCCGAGGAAGACGCTGTCCATCGTGCCCCAGCCGAGCGCCTGACCGACAAGGTAGCCGAAGAGCAGCATGCCGCCGACCTCGGTCAGGGCGGTTATGATAGCCGTGCCGCCGACGCTCACGAGCTTATGGAGATTGAACTCCAGCCCGAGGCCGAACATGAGGATTATTATGCCGATCTCGCTCCATGTGCTTATAGAAGCGCTGTCGGTGACGTTAAAGAAGAAGGGCATGTACGGGCCGATCAGAAAGCCCGCGAGTATGTAGCCCAAAACGAGCGGCTGATTCAGTTTTTTGAAAATGACGGTGACGATGCCGCCGGTCAGAAGTATGACAGCAAGGTCGGAAATAAGTTCAGGCAGATGCAATATTAGTCCTCCGTTTCTGCCGCCGCGGCCATATCATGACCCGGCAGTGATTTCTTTTATGATACCATTATACTAAATTTTACCCCCTGCGCACAATGGCAAGCCTGTGAATTCTTTGTTAAGATATTTGGCTGTTAAGTCCTTGAAGAAAGTGGGCGGATGAATTATAATCATGCTCGTAGAAATAAAACCACGCGAAAGCGCGGATCATTCGGAGAGTGACGATATGAGCAATTTCATGGCTTTTCTGAAGAAAAAGGACATAACAGTGACATGGCAGAGATACGGCATTGAGGCACTCGGCGCGATGGCGCAGGGGCTTTTCTGCTCGCTGCTCATAGGCACGATAATAAAGACACTGGGTACGCAGCTCGGCGTGCAGTTCATCACGGACATCGGCACCTACGCAATGGCGGTCTCCGGCCCTGCGATGGCGGTCGCGATAGGCTACGCGCTGAAGTCGCCCCCGATGGTGCTGTTCTCGCTCGCGGCGGTCGGCTGGGCGGCAAACGCCGAGGGCGGCGCGGGCGGCCCGCTCGCGGTGCTGATAATCGCCATCGCCGCGGCTGAGTGCGGCAAGGCTGTTTCCAAAGAGACGAAGGTCGATCTGCTGGTCACGCCGGGCGTGACGATACTCGTGGGCGTCGCGCTGGCAAAGCTCATCGCGCCGCCTATCGGGACGGCGGCAAACGCGCTCGGCCTGCTGATAATTGAGGCGACGAACCTGCGCCCGTTCTTTATGGGCATTCTGGTGTCGGTGATCGTGGGCGTCGCGCTCACGCTGCCTATCTCCTCGGCGGCAATATGCTCGGTGCTCGGACTGACGGGGCTCGCCGGCGGCGCTGCCGTGGCCGGCTGCTGCGCGCAGATGGTTGGCTTCGCGGTAATTTCCTTCAGAGAGAACGGCTGGGGCGGCATCGTGTCACAGGGGCTTGGAACATCGATGCTGCAAATGAGCAACATTCTGAAGAACCCGCGGATATGGATCGCGCCGACGCTGGCCTCAGCGGTCACGGGGCCGCTTGCGACCTGTCTCTTTAAGCTCCAGATGAACGGCGCGCCGATAAACTCCGGCATGGGCACCTGCGGCTTATGCGGGCCGATCGGCGTGATAACCGGCTGGTTCGAGCCGTCCGAAGCGGCACTCGCGAGCGGGGCCGCGGCGATCACGCCGGGCGCGTTTGACTGGATAGGCCTCGCGCTGATAGCCATCGTCCTGCCGGCTGTGCTTTCGTGGCTCTTCAACGCAGTGCTGAGAAAACTCGGCTGGGTGCGCGACGGCGACATGAAGCTGTCGTAAGGCCGTTGCTGACTGGTACATTTGAAACAATGGAATAAATCAAAGGAGAAAGCCGTGCGGCTTTCTCCTTTTGCTTGTGCGCCAAATGTGCGCCAAATTTTAGTTTGGAATTATAAAAAATTCCGTTCGAATCTCAAAAAAATAATCCAGATACCGTTCGGCATCTGGATTATTGGCACGCCGTAAGGGATTCGAACCCCTGACCTTCTGGTCCGTAGCCAGACGCTCTATCCAGCTGAGCTAACGGCGCATATCAGCTCTCAACTGAGAGCTTGTTTATATTAGCACAGTCGGAAGAATAATGCAATACCTTTTTTCAATTTTATTGGAAAATTTTTATCTGGCTGCGTCCGGCTGTGCGCTCTTACCAGCCCATGGAATCGCAGACGGAATCGGCGATGTCGCCGACGGCTTTGAGCGTGCGGCCGACCGCGCTCTTCATGGGGTGCTTCTTGGGACGCATCGCGATCATGGCCGCGCTGCCGACGATCAGCCCCATACCCATACCGACATAGAAATTTCTTTTATTCATTTTTTACACCTCCATAATCAGGTATCTATATTATGTGCGCAAAATACGTTGATACATCGAGGCAAATTGTGGTAGAATAAAAGCATGAAGCAACTCTCAGCCAAATCGGAGGGATATATATGAGCGTAAGAATACTGGCGGTCGGCGACGTGTGCGGCCAGCCGGGTCTGGATTTTTTGGAAAAGCGCCTGAAAGAATACAAAAAGGAACAGAACATCGCCTTTGCCGTCGTTAACGGTGAAAACGCAAACGTCGTCGGCATCACGCCGCGGCAGGCCGACGCGATCCTCCGCGCCGGTGCAGACGTTATCACGCTCGGCAACCACACATGGACGCGCACGGAGCTTCAGCCCTACCTTGACGAGCGGCGCAAGATCCTGCGCCCGGCAAACTTCGGCCCGCAGTGCCCGGGGCGCGGCATCAACGTATACTCCACGCCGTTCGGCGATGTCTGTGTGCTGAACCTGATGGGGCGCTTCACGCTCGACAGCAACACCGACAACCCCTTTGTCATCGCAGACGGGTATATGGCTGAGATAAAGGAGAAGATCATCCTTGTGGACTTCCACGCCGAGGGCACGAGCGAGAAGCGGGCGATGGGCTATATGCTCGACGGCCGCGCCTCCGCGGTCTGGGGCACACACACCCACGTGCAGACCTCGGACGCCTGCGTGCTGCCGAAGGGCACGGGTTACATCACCGACCTCGGCATGACGGGCGCGGTACACTCTGTGCTCGGCGTCGACCCGGAGCAGAGCATAGGCAAATTCATGGGCGACCCGCCGCGGCGCTACGAAGCCGCGAAGGGTCCGGCAAAGCTTGAGGGCTGCATATTCGAGATAGACCCGGAGACGGGCAGGTGCCTGAGCGCCGAAGGGATAAGATTAACATGAGCAAGATAAAAATTCTCCATGCTGCCGACCTGCACCTTGACTCCCCATTTGAGGGGCTCCCGGCAGGTAAGGCCGCCATCCGCCGCGGAGAGCAGCGCGCACTGCTCGCGCGGATCGCCGAGCTTACGCGCCGAGAGGGCGTGCAGCTTGTGCTGCTCGCGGGCGACCTGCTCGACAGTGAAAATACATACTACGAAACTGGCGAGGAGCTCTGCCGCTCGCTGAGCCAGATCGCGGCGCCGGTATTCATTTCTCCCGGCAACCATGATTTCTATTCGCCGAAATCCGCCTACGCGCGCCTCAAGCTCCCGGAAAACGTACACGTGTTTACCTCCGGGGACATTGAAGCAGTCACGCTGCCGGAGCTCGGCGCGCGCGTGTTCGGCGCGGCGTTTACCGATAAGCGCAGCGGTGCAATGCTGCGCGGCTTCCACGCCGAGCATGAGGACGGTTTGCTGAACGTCCTGTGCATCCACGGCGATGTGGACGTCAAGGACTCGGCCTACGACCCCATAAGCGAGGACGAGCTAAGAGCCAGCGGCATGGACTACGTCGCGCTTGGACACGTCCATAAAGCCAGCGGCCTTAAAAAGGCCGGGGACACATGGTACTCATGGCCGGGCTGCCCGGAGGGGCGCGGCTTTGACGAGACGGGGGAAAAGACCGTGAGCATCGTCACCCTCGGCGACGGCGAATGCAGCCTTGAGCCTGTGTGCATCGCGAGCCGTCGGTACGAGATACTGAAGATCGACGTCACGGGCACCGATCCCCTGCTCGCGATCCACACCTCGCTGCCGGACGAGACGGTGAAGGATGTGTACCGCGTCATCCTCACAGGCGAATCGGACACGAGCCCCGACTTGAGCCGCCTGCACTATAACCTTGAAGAGCTGTTCTTCGAGCTTCAGCTGCGCGACGAGACGCGGCTGCGCCGAAGCGTATGGGAACGCGCCGGGGACGACACCCTGCGCGGGCTCTTTCTCAAGAAGCTCCGGGCAAAATACGACGCGGCGCGCGACGACGAGCAGCGCCGCCGCATAGAGCAGGCCGCCCGCTGGGGGCTCGCCGCGCTCGACAACATGGAGGAGGTCGCAAAGCATGAAGATCAATAAGCTGACGGCGTCCTTCGGAAAGCTGGAAAACGAGACGCTGAGCCTGCACGACGGGCTGAACATCATATACGCGCCGAACGAAAGCGGCAAATCCACATGGTGCGCGTTCATCATGGCGATGCTCTACGGGGTGGATTCCTCGGAGCGCGCCCGCGCGGGCTACCTGCCCGACAAGCTGCGCTACGCCCCGTGGTCGGGCGCACCGATGGAGGGCAGCATGGAGCTGACTGCCGACCGGCGCGATATAACCATCACCCGCAGGACGCGCACGAAGAGCGCGCCGATGAAGGATTTTTCCGCGGTGTACACCGGCAGCAGCGTCCCGGTGAAGGAGCTCAACGGCAGCAACGCCGGGGAGATGCTGACGGGCGTATCAAAGGACGTGTTCCGCCGCAGCGCGTTCATCGCGCAGGGGACGGTCGCCGTCTCGGGGAGCCCGGAGCTTGAAAAGCGGATAAACGCGATAGTCTCCACGGGCGAGGAATCCGGTTCATTCAGCGAAGCTGACGAGCGGCTGCGCGCATGGCAGCGCAAGAGGCGCTATAACCGCAAGGGCATGCTGCCGGAGCTTGAGGCAAAGATGGACGACACCCAGCGCCGGCTCGACGACATGGGCGGCTCTATCGGGGACGTCGAGTCCCTTGAAAAGCAGCTCGAGGAGACGAAGGCGCGCTGCACCCAGCTTGAGCAGGAGGTCACGGACGCGCGCCGCCGCCAGCGCCGCGAGGCGCTCGACCGGCTGAACGCCGGGCGCGCGGAGCTTCAGCGCAGCAGTGAGGAGCACGACGCGGCAATGACGCTGCTCTCGCAGCGGCGCGAGGAGCTGGGCGCAAGCCCCTTCGGCAGCCGCGAGCCGGGAGAGCTCGAGGCGGAAATGCAGACCGATCTTGATGAACTCGCGGAACTGCGCGCCGCGGCGGCAAAGAAGCCGAAGCCCCTGTGGGGCATAGTGCTGATGGTTCTGGCAGTCGCGGCGGCGGCTCTGTACACGAGCCTTGACGTGCTCGCATTTATGATCGCCGCGGCGGTGTTCTGCGTCGGCGCGATAGTGATGCTGCTGCGCTACGGCAAGGAGCGCGGCGCGGCGGCAGCAGCGCTCGAACGGCAGACGGCGCTATTGAGGAAATACCAGGCGCGGTCGACCGGTGAGATAAAGGTGGCGCTGGAGGACTACGAGCAGCTCTGGGAGAGCGCGAAGGAAGCCGAGCAGCAGGAGCTGCGCACGCGCCGCGCTTATGAGAGCGCACGCAGTATGCAGAGCAGGCTCGAAGAATCTGCGCTGGGCGAGCTTGACTTTGCCTCCGGCGACTCTGAGACCGCGCGGCTCGGGCGCGAGCTGACAGCGGCGCGCGGCGAGGCCGAACGGCTGAGCCAGCAGATCGCCGGGATAAACGGACGGCTCGCCGCGATGGGCGACCCGCTCGTCCTTTCCAGCAGCCTGAGCTGCATGAAGGAGGAGTACGAGCTCATATGCGACGAGTACGACGCGATAAACCTCGCCATCGACACGCTGCGCGAAGCGGACACCGAGATACAGAGCCGCTTCTCCCCGGAGCTCGGGCGCGTCGCCGCGGGCTACATGTCCGCCGTGACCGGCGGGCGCTACTCCGATGTACTCATAAACCGCGACTTTACGGCGAAGGCGCGCACGAAGGACGACGTTGTGGCGCGCGACGCGGAGTATCTGAGCGCGGGCACGCTGGACATAATGTATCTTGCGGTGCGCCTTGCGGTGTGCGAGCTTGCGCTGCCCGAGGGCGAGACCTGCCCGCTGATAATAGACGACGCGCTCGTGAACCTTGACGAGACGCGCCTTGAACAGGCAATGGCGCTCCTGCGCGAGATCGCAAAGGAGCGGCAGATAATACTTTTCAGCTGCCGCAAAACGGACGGCAGATAAGCGGTACACAGAAAGCGAGGCTTAGAAATGAAATACGATTTTACAACAGTGCTCGACCGGCACGGCAGGGACTCCCTGGCCTTTGACAAGATACCCTTCGCAGGCGTTCAGCCCGACGAGGGCTTTGACACGATACCGATGTGGATCGCGGACATGAGCTTTGTCGCCGCGCCTCCGGCCATGGAGGCGATACTCAAGCGCATGGAGATGCCGAACTTCGGCTACTTCGCCCTGCCGGACGAATACTTTGACAGCATCATAAACTGGCAGCGCACGCGCAACGGCGTCGAGGGGCTGCTCCCTGAGCACATCGGCTATGAAAACGGCGTGCTTGGCGGCGTGAGCTCGGCAGTGCAGAGCTTCACCTCGCCCGGGGACAAGATACTCATCCACTCCCCCACCTACGTCGGCTTTACGCACACGATGGACGACACGGGGCGCGTCATAGTCCACAGCGAGCTCAAGCGCGACGAACAGGGCATCTGGCGCATGGACTATGAGGACATGGACCGGAAGATAAAGGAGAACAACATCCACTTCGCTATCTTCTGCTCACCGCACAACCCCTGCGGCAGAGTGTGGGAGCGCTGGGAGATTGAAAAGGCGATGGAGGTCTACGCCGCGAATGACTGCATCGTCATCTCCGATGAGATATGGTCGGACATCATTATGCCTGGGCACAAGCACATCCCAACGCAGTCTGTCTCAGAGGATGCAAAAAACCGCGTCATCGCCTTCTACGCGCCGAGCAAGACCTTCTCTCTGGCCGGACTTGTCGGGTCCTACCATATCATCTACAACAAATACCTGCGTGACCGCGTCGTCCGCCGCGGAGAGATGAGCCACTACAACGAATGCAACGTCCTGTCCATGCACGCGCTTATCGGCTCTTTCAGTCCGGAGGGCATGGAGTGGGCAGACGAGATGTGCAATGTCATTGACGAAAACCTTGAATACGCCTGCGATTTCATAAACGCGAACTTCAAGGGTGTGAGCTGCCAGCGCCCGCAGGGGACGTACATGCTCTTCCTTGACTGCGCGGGCTACTGCGCCGAGCATGGGATAAGCATAACGGAGCTTCAGCACCGCGGCGTGCGCTGCGGCGTTATCTGGCAGAACGGCGAGGACTTTATCTATCCCAAGTCCATCCGCATGAACCTTGCCCTGCCGAAGTCAAGGCTCATCGAGGCCTTCGACCGGCTGAAGAAGTACGTGTTCATCTAAGAGGACAGACCTGCTCAAACAAAAAAAGGGTGTGTGACAGCGCGTCACACACCCTGTGCAGTCTGTCAAAAGGGCTTCGAGCCCTCTCAGTCACCTCCGGTGACAGCTCTCCCAGAGGGAGAGCCAAGGATCGGTAACAAAAAAAGGAGCGTATCGCGGCCGATACGCTCCATTTTTTACTTCTCAGCTGTTGAGGTACTTGATCGCGATGCTTACAAAGCCTTCTGCGCCGGCCTTGATGGCCTCGGGCTTGAAGATGCACTTGGAGCTGTGCAGAGCGTAGGTCTCCTCGCCGGTGTATTGCTCGCAGTTGAGCCACATAAGCGCTGCGGGAGTGCCGGTAGCCAGACCGTAGTAGCTGAAGTCCTCGGAACCGGAGGCGGGCTCGTCCAGCCAAACGACGCTGTTCTCTCCGAGCTCCTCGGTGAGGGTCTCGCTGATGAGGTCGATGAGCTTATCATCGTTCTCGACGCAGGCATAGCCGGTCAGTGCCTGAACATCGACCTTGCAGCCGGAGAGCGTCTCGACGCCCTTGGCGATGGCAAAGGTATGGTCACGGATGACCTTGGCGGTCTCGTTGTCATAGTATCTGAAGCAGCCGCCCGCGGTGGCGTAGTCAGGGATGATGTTGACACGGCTGCCGCCGCTGATGGTGCCGACGGAGAGGATAGCGGTCTTGAGAGGATCGGTATTGCGGGAGACGATCTGCTGGAGCAGGACGATCAGCTGGCTGAGTGCAAGTATCGCGTCGTTGCCGTTCTGCGGCTGGGAGCCGTGCGCGGTCTTGCCGTGGACATCGAAGCGGTAGAGATCAAAGCCGCTGGTGATGACGCCCTTCTTGATGGCGAACTGGCAGTTATGGTCAGGCGTTGCGGGGTTCATGTGCAGGGCGATGATCGCATCGACATGCGGGTTCTCCATGCAGCCGTACTCGACCATGTGCATTGCGCCGCCAGTGGTGTCACTCGGGTTCGCGGCTTCCTCGGCGGGCTGGAAGATGAGCTTCACGCTGCCGGGGAACTTGTCTCTGTTCTCGCAGAGGATGCGCGCGGCGGTGAGCAGGATGGTGATGTGCATATCGTGGCCGCAGGCGTGCATGACGCCCTCGTTCTCGGACGCGAACTCAACGCCGGTCTCCTCGGTCACAGGCAGAGCGTCCATATCGGCGCGGATGGCGATGCACTTGCCCTCGCCCTTGCCGCCCTTTATCAGCGCGACGAGGCCGGTCATCCATGTGCGCTCGACAGAGTCGACGCCGTATTCCTTCAGCTTCTCCATGATGAGAGCGCTGGTTCTCTCTTCTTTATAAGAAAGCTCCGGATGGCGGTGGAGATCCTCGCGGATGGCTTTCATTTCGGGATAGTATTTTTCGACTGTTTCTTTGAACATTATTGGTTCCCCCCAATCTCTTTCACTGTTGTAGAGTATATTCCATTTGTCTGATATGTGCAAGTATTCTTTGAATTAATATGCACTTTCATGATAAAAATCGGCGTTCTGTCCCCTCTTTCCGGGAGCAGAACGCCGTACGCTTGTTTAATATGACGCCTTATTTGCCGAGCATTATCTTGAGGATCTCAACATCAGTGCTCTTCATGCCCTCGCGGCCCATGCGGCCGACGCTTTCGATGGTCTCTTCGACGTTATCCTCGACAAGACCCTCGCCGGGCTTAAAGACTCTGCCTTTCTCGCTCATGTTCATAGCGAGAAGGGCCATGCCGACCGCCGTTGCGATCTTGGAGGCGCAGGAGCTCTTCGCCCCGTCGCAGACCATGCCGCCGGTGGTGTTGATGGTGTTGGTGATGATGCCGCAGATATCCTCATAGCTGCCGCCGAGCATATAGGCGATGCCGCAGGCAGCGCCGGTCGCTGCGCTGGTCGCGCCGCAGTACGCGGAGAGGCTGCCTATGTAGCGCTTCTCATGCAGGGAGATGAGGTTCGAGAGTGCGAGCGCGCGCAGCATCTTATCCTCGGGAATCTTATACTCCATTGCGTAGACGAGCACCGGCATGGAGACGGTGATGCCCTGGTTGCCGCTGCCGGAGTTGATGACAACAGGCATTGCGCAGCCGTTCATTCTTGCGTCGGAACCGGCGGCGGCGTAGGCGCGGGCACGGTCGACGAGAGAGCTGGACTCCTCGGCGATGGTGCGGCCGACCTCGGCGCCCCACGGGTTCTTGAGCCCCTCCTCGGCGATGGCGCTGTTGCACTTGATCTGATTTTCAAGCACCTCGCGCACGTCGTCAAGGTTTACCTCGTTTGCGAAATCATAGATATCGCGGACGTTCAGCAGGCTTTTGTCGGCTGCCGCGGGGGCGGTGCCTTCCTGCTTCGCCTGAGCTGCGTCATAGATGACCTCGCCGTTTTTCTCGATGCGGGTGATGTTGCTGTGGTAGTCCTTTATCTCGACGAGCGCGGTCTGGTCGCCCTTGTTCGCCTCGATGCGGATATAGAGATTCGCCACACCCTCGACCAGCTCGCAGTCACAGCAGTGATCTGCGACCATCTTGTGCATAAGGGCAATGTCCTCTTCGCTTACGGAGTGGAGCACATCCAGAACTCTGGATGCGTCGCCGCCGATGATGCCGAGCAGAGCGGCAGTGTCAATGCCGCGCGCGCCGCCCGAGTTCGGGACGGTGACGGCCATGACGTTTTTCACGATGTTCCCGCTGCAATATACCGTACAGTGCTCAGGTATGTCACCGAGCACCTCGCGAAGTTTCGCGCCGGCATACGCGATGGCAATGGGCTCGGTACAGCCTGTCGCCATTGTGAGTTCATCATGGAGCAGCTTAACATAATTGTCATATACTTTCTTATCCATTATGATACTCCTTCTGTCTGTGTGTATTTTTCGGTGTAGTGGGTTACGTTTCGATCACTTGTTGTTCAGGAAGTCGTAAGCGAACTGGGCGGTGAGAGCGGAGCCGCGCCAGAGGACGGATTCGTCGACGGTGTACTTCTCGTTGTGGTTGGTGTAGATGAGTCCCTTTTCGACGTTTCTGGAGCCGATGAACGCGAAGAACGCGGGGATCTTCTCCATGAAGAGCGCAAAGTCCTCGCTGCCCATGAGCGGCGGCATCTCGTTGTTGACGCCCTCGGGTCCGAAGAGCTTGAGAGCGGCGTTCTGCGCGATCTCGTTGAGCTCGTGATCCTCGTTGATGACGGCGGGGAGCATCGGGCTGAACTCCAGCTCGGCGGTGCAGTCGTGCGCCTCAGCGGTGTTCTTGATGATCTTGTTGAGGTCGGCCTCAAGGTCGTGTCTCAGCTCGCGGGAGTAGGTACGGATGGTGCCGACGAGCTCAACATCGGGGCAGATGATGTTGTACATGCTGCCGCCGTGGAACTTGCCGACGGTGACGACCAGAGGATTGACCGGGTTATTCTTGCGGCTGACGTAGGTCTGCAGCGCCATGACTATCGCGGAAGCGGCGACGATGGCGTCGTGTCCGTCCTGAGGAGCGGAGCCGTGGGACTGGAGTCCCTTGACGCGGATGGTGAAGTTATCGCAGGAGGCCATGCGATTGCCGGAAGCAACGCAGACATAGGGAGCATCCAGAGTGCCCCAGATGTGCTGGCCGAAGATGGCGTCAACGCCGTCGAGGATGTGGTGATCGACATAGTACTTTGCGCCGCAGGCCATTTCCTCACCGGACTGGAGCAGGAACTTGACCTTGCCCTTGAGCTCATCCTTCTTCTCGAGCAGGATATGTGCCGCGCCGAGCAGCATAGCCATGTGGTTATCGTGACCGCAGGCATGCATGACGCCCTCGTTCTGGGAAGCGAAGTCAAGCCCAGTACCCTCCTTGACAGGCAGAGCGTCTATATCGGCGCGCAGCATGACGGTGCGGCCGGGCTTGCCGGTGTCAAGAGTGGCGATCAGACCGGGATAGTCGGGGAAGGTCTGGATCTCCATACCCATCTTCTCAAACTCTGCGACGAGAGCCTTGGTGGTCTCCCACTCCTTGAAGCTGAGCTCGGGATGCGCGTGGAAGTATCTCCTGCGCTCGATGATATAGGGTTCGTACTTTTGTGCCAGAGCTTTAATGTCCATAAAAGCCCCTCCTTTATAGAATTTCTAATCAAAAAGGGGACGGCACAACTATTCGTTATGCCGCCCCGTAAGATTACTTATTAAGAAAGTCTGCCGCTACCTGACAGTACAGACAAGCGCCGTTGAGCAGAGCATCCTCGTCAACCTTAAACTTCGGGCTATGGTGAGCCTGGAAGGTGTCCTTTGCTTCGCAGCCGCAGCCGACGAGCGCAATAGCCCCCATCTGGTCGGGAGCAGCATCGATGAAGAAGCAGAAGTCCTCGCCGCCGGTGGTCGGGTCGAAGGCGATCTTGTAGCTGTCATCGTCGCCGTAGATCTTCTTGCAGGCGCCGTCAATGATATCAGCCATGTAGGGATGGTTGACAGTGGGCGTAGTGAGGGTGGTGTACTTGGTCTTGTAGGTGCATCTGTATGCTTCGCAGGTGCCCTTTACGATGCGCTCGATGCGCTCGGGGAACTCGGCAAAGACCTGTCTGTCGAAGCAGCGGGTGGTACCGGCGAGGTAGCCGCTGTCAGCGATGACGTTCCAGCGGGTGCCGACGTCCATGCGGCCGACCGTGCAGACGGCGGCGTCAATGGGTCTGTACTCACGGGAGACGATGGTCTGGAGGGAGTTGACGATAGCGGCGCAGCAGGTGACTGCGTCATGGCAGTTGTGGGGCTCTGCACCGTGGCCGCCCTTGCCCTGCACCCAAATCTCGAACTGGCCTGCGGAGGCCATTCTCGGGCCGGCCGCGAAAGCGACCTTGCCGGTGGGGACCTGAGACCAGATATGCTGGCCGTAAACAGCGTCAACGCCTTCCATTGCGCCGTTTTCGATCATGGAGGGAGCGCCCTGAGCAGTCTCCTCAGAGGGCTGGAACGCGAGCTTGACGGTGCCGCACAGCTCGTCCTTGACATCGTTGAGGATGTGGGCGGCGGTGAGCATCATAGCGGTATGGGTATCGTGGCCGCAGGCGTGCATAACGCCGTCAACGGTGGACTTGTAGGGCAGATCGTTCTCCTCGGGGACCGGAAGAGCGTCCATGTCGCCGCGGATGAGGATGGTCTTGCCGGGCTTGCCGCCCTTTATGGTGGCCAGTACGCCGGTCTCAAGACCACACTGTACGTAAGGCACGCCTATCTTATCAAGTTCGGACTGGACGAACTTGCTGGTTTCATATTCCTTGGTGCTGAGTTCGGGGTGCATGTGGAGGTATCTGCGGGTCTCGATGATGTAGTCGCTGTACTTCTGAGCAGTTTCCTTGATGTTCATAATATGCCCTTCCTTTTCCGCCGTGTGCGCGGCGTCATTGCAGATGAATAAATACTGCTTAAGCTGCGCCGCATATCTGCATACGCGGCGCAGCCGTTAAACTAAGTAGAATACCGAATCAGAACAGGTTGGTGAACAGGCCTGCGATGATAACGGAGGTGATAGTGACGGTGGTGAAGCCGCCGACGATCATGCTGGGGTACATTTCGCCCATGAGGTAATCGAACTCTTCCTTGGTCTCGCCCAGAGCCTTGCAGGTGTTCTCGGTGATGATGGCATTGGGGGGGAAGCCGTAGAGAGCGGTCAGGCCGTTTGCCAGAGCGAGGCAGAAGTCGATCTTGAGGAGCTTTGCAGCGATGAACTCAAAGATAGCCATGCCGATAACACCGACAACGATGAGGAGGAGCATCGGGCCGATAACGGAACCGAGCATTGCGGGGGTAGCGGTCTTCAGGCCGTCGAAAACGTACATCATCAGAGCGAACATAACGATGCCGTAGGAGTTGGCCTTATTGAGGGAGTTGACATCCAGGAAGCCAATGGTGGTGCCCAGAACGCCGAGGACGAGAGCCCAGACAGCGCCGGAGATCTTGCCGATGCCGGGGAATGCGATGGTGCCGAGCATGGTTGCGAACCAAGCAACGATACCGAGCTTGAGGAAGATCATAACAGGGCCGTTCCACTTCTCAGGCAGCTCGGGGATGAGCTTCTTCTTTGCCTTGTTTGCAGTGCCGGCTTCGAGCTCGTTTGCCTTCTCGACTGCGTTGACCTCAGCTGCATCGCTGGTCTTAACCTCGCCGGAGCGGAACTTCTTGAGGAGCTTCTTGCCTTCGAGCTGGAGGCAGAGAGCGGTGAGGGGGTAGCCTGCAAAGCCCTGCACGCAGTACATCGCTATTGCAAAGAGAGCTGCGGCCTCGAGACCCTTCTCGGCTGCGGCAGTCTGCATGGTGACAGCTGCGACGATGCCGCCGGTGAGAGGAGGCAGGCCAGCAACGACGAATTCCCTACCAATGATGGGAATGCAGACGAGCCAGCAGGCGAGGCACATACCCGCCAGACCAGCAAGGCAGACGACGATGGTCTTCCACTGTTCACCCAGCTGCTTGAGGCTAATGATGGTGCCCATGTGGGTGATGAGGAGATAGATGCCGATGGTGCTGCCGAATGGAATCAGCTTGGAGTCGGAAATAAGCTCCGCAGGCAGAACTGTCCAATAACCAATCAGCAGAACGATCGCCGTGACAAACACGGAGGGGACCCATGCCTTGGTCAGGATGGACACTGCATCGCCTATCAGGTAGGCTACGGCGCACAGAACGAACGCCAGTGCAAAGTTGTACATATATTGTTCCTCCTTTTTTCTCTTTATTTATTCTACGCCGGCAGACGTGCCGTACCGTATGAATAAATATGCTGGTATTATAACAACTGCCAGCAGCAATGTCAAGGACTTCAGCAATTTAAAGTGCAAATTTTTTAAGGATTTTCGACATGATAAAAGCTAATGACCGTCGCGCGCATCTGTAATGTGAACCGGTTTCTCGGTTTAGTGCGTATTTTATCAGCATCGTCCCCGCGTTTATGCATTTTTAATTTTACAGGCGTGGAAATTTTGTATAATTATTTATATTTTAACGGGTCAAGCTATAATAAAAATACCGTCTGCCAATGACAGACGGTATTTTTATAAGACAGTAATAAATTACTTGATCTCGACGGTTGCGCCGACGGCTTCGAGCTGAGCCTTGAGAGCCTCTGCGTCTTCCTTGGAAATGCCTTCCTTGACCTTTGCGGGGACGGCTTCGACCATTGCCTTTGCCTCTGCGAGGCCGAGACCGGTGATGCCACGGATCTCCTTGATGACCTTGATCTTCTCTGCGCCGAAAGCGGTCATGACGACGTCAAACTCGGTCTTCTCTTCGACAGCGGGGCCGGCAGCAACTGCGGGGCCGGCAGCGACGGCAGCGGCAGAAACACCGAAGGTGTCCTCCAGAGCATGTACGAGCTCGCTGAGCTCAAGAACGGTAAGGCCTTTGATCTCTTCGATCATGGCAGTGATTTTTTCACTCATTGTAATTTCCTCCATTAATTATTTGTGCAGCCTGATTATTCAGCTGCGGCTTCAGCAGCGCCGGACTCGATAGAGCCGCCCTTCTGCTCGAGAATCTGACCGAGACAAACGGCCAGGCCGGTGATGGGTGCGATCATGGTGCCCAGAACCTTGGAATACAGAGCATCCTTGGAGGGCAGAGAAGACATTTCGGCTATCTCAGCGTCGGTAAGGATCTTGCCCTCCATGAAGGCAGCCTTGACGTTGAAACGGTCGCCCAGCTTCTTGCTGTAATCATTGATGATACGGAAAGGAGCGATGGGGTCATTCTCAGCGGTGGCCAGAGAAGTGGTGCCGTTGAGGACATGGTCGAGACCGCTCATCCCCAGCTTGTCCAGAGCCTTTCTGGTCAGGGTGTTCTTGACAACAGTGTAGTTGACCTCGTCCTTGCGCAGCTCGGTACGCAGTGCGGTGTCCTCAGAAACGGTGATTCCCTTGTAATCGACCAGGATACCTGCGCTTGCGCCCTTGATGCGTTCAGCCAGAGCTTCGACTATCGCCTGCTTTTCGCTAAGAACCTTTGCATTTGGCATATTGTGTTTCACCTCCACGCGAATGATGACACGCCCAAAAAGAAAACCCCTGCGTCAAGACGCAAGGGCACAAAAACAATCACAGTAAACCTTGATATTGTTAATGTCCTCGGCAGGATTTACGGGCATGACCCACCTGCTGTCTTTGGAGCGCCATAACAATATAACAAAGTTCCGAACGAAAGTCAAGTATTTTCAATGCTTTTCCGCGTAATTTTTTCAAGCTACGCGGTGATGTTCTTCTTTATGCGGCTTATCGCATTTTTCTCAAGACGCGATACCTGCGCCTGCGATATGCCGACCTCCTTTGCGACCTCCATCTGCGTGCGCCCGTCATAGAAGCGCAGGGCGAGGATGTGCTTCTCCCGGCTGTCGAGCCGCTTCACGGCCTCCTGAAGCGCGATCTGCTCGAGCCACTGCTCGTCGGTATTGCGCGTGTCGCCGATCTGATCCATCACGCAGGCGCTCTCGCCGCCGTCGCTGTACACCGGGTCATAGAGGGAGACGGGGTCGCTTATCGCCTCCATCGCGAACACGACCTCCTGCCGCGGTATGCCGAGTTCCTTGGCGATAGCTTCAATGCTTGGTTCGCGCCCGTCGGCGGCGGTCAGACGCTCCTTGGCCTGAAGCACCTTATAGGCGGTGTCGCGCATCGAGCGCGAGACACGGATGGCGCTGTGGTCGCGCAGGAAGCGCCGCAGCTCACCGGCGATCATCGGCACACCGTAGGTCGAAAACTGCACATTCTGGCTCAGGTCGAAGCAGTCCACGGCCTTGATGAGCCCGATGCAGCCGACCTGAAACAGATCGTCCATACTCTCGCCGCGCCCGGCAAACTTCTGGATGACCGACAGAACCAGCCTCAGGTTTCCCGAGATCAGCTCCTCGCGCGCGGTCTTGTCTCCGCCGCGGGCGCGCTCAAGCAGCGCGCGTGTCTCGGCGGATTTCAGCACAGGGAGCCTTGCCGTGTTGACTCCGCATATCTCTACCTTGCCCTGTATAACCGTCACTCCTTTTTATCCGGAGGACGCATACGCGCCCGTCCAAGAGTGTGGTTATTATTTCCCGTCTTGGGAAATTTGATACGCGGCTTGTGCTCCGCGCCGCCGTGTGGTATTCTAATGCCCGTGTGGTCTGACAGCGTCAGGCCGATCCCGGCTATGGAAAGGTGGTATTATAATAATGAAGATAACCACACGTAAGCTCGCCGTCTCGGCGATACTGCTCGCAGCGGATGTGCTGCTGACGCGGGTGTTCGCGTTCAACACCCCGCTTATGAAAATCGGACTCGGCTTTGCCGCGATAGCGCTGTGCGCGATGCTCTACGGCCCTGCTTGGGCGGCGCTCGTTTCTGCACTGGGCGACCTCATCGGCTCACTCGCGTTCCCGACCGGTGCGTATTTCCCCGGCTTCACGCTGACCGCCGCGGTCACGGGGCTTATATTCGGCCTGTGCCTGTATAAGCGTGAGCGCTCGTGGATCCACGCCGTTTTAGCGGCGGCGCTCAACTGCCTGATAGTCTCCTTCCTCGCAAACTCCGCGATGATCTCTTTCATCACCGGCAACTCCTACGCCGCGATGCTCGCAACGCGCGCGGTGCAGCTTGCGGTCATACTGCCGGTACAGGCGGCGGTACTGCTGCTGCTCACGCGCTCGAAGTTCATCGCAAAGCAGGTCACGGAATACGGCGTGTGATGCCCTGATATACAGTCAGCCCCGGACGAAACGTCCGGGGCTGAAAATTTTTGTTTACCGTTCTTCTCGGAAGTAGGCAAGGCCGAGGGAGGTGGGTGGCTGATTCTCGCGCTTATCGCGCATGGAGGAGATGACCAGAACGACGATCGTGACGACGTAGGGGATCATCTTATACAGCTCCTTGACGGCGAGGTTCGTGCCGGTGGGCAGGAACAGATACAGGATATACAGGCCGCCGAAGAGGATGGAGGATATCACGCCGACATCCGGCTTCCAGATCGTAAAGATAACGAGCGCAATGGCGAGCCAGCCGCGGTCGCCGAAAGCGTCGTTCGACCAGATGCCGCAGGCATAGTCCATGACATAGTACAGTCCGCCGAGGCCGGCGATCATGCTGCCGACGCAGGTGGCGACGTACTTATACTTCTTGACGTCGATACCAGCGGCGTCCGCGGTGTTCGGGCTCTCGCCGACGGCGCGCAGGTGCAGGCCGACGCGGGTGTGCTTGAGTACATAGGCCGCGGCAAGGGCAATGATTATCGCGGCATAGGCGAGGAAGCCGTAGCTCAGGAAAATCTTGCCGAACCAGCCGAGCTTATCGGCAATGGGAAGAGAGCGGCTGTAGTAAGCGCTCGTCGCGGACAGGGCGATAGACGGGACTTCACTGCCGGTGAGCTTTATGAGCGAGCCGCCGAAGAAGTTGCCGAAGCCGACGCCGAATGTGGTCATCGCAAGACCGGTGACGTTCTGGTTCGCGCGCAGGGAGACGGTGAGGAAGCAGTAGAGAAGCCCCATCAGGAGCGACCCGAGCAGGGAGCACAGCAGCGGGATCATTATCGCGAGAAAGCCGCTCATGGCTTCCGCGGAGCCCGCGGACTGCTCATACGCAAATGCGCCGATAACGCCGCAGATACCGCCGACATACATGATGCCGGGAATGCCGAGGTTGAGGTTGCCGGATTTTTCGGTCAGCGTTTCGCCGGTGCTGCCGAAGAGCAGCGGGATACCCTGAACGACGGCTCTCGGGATAAAGGAAACTATATCAAACATTGCTCAGTCCTCCTTCTTTGCGGCCTTGCGGAAACTTATCTTATAGTTAATGAAGAATTCGCTCCCGATGATGAAGAACAGGATGATGCCGGTAAGAATATCGGAGAATGAATGATTCAGGCCGAATGCGGTGGAAATTTCGCCCGCGCCGCGCTCGAGGAACACGAGCAGCAGTGAGGTAAAGACCATGATGATGGGGTTAAATTTCGCAAGCCATGACACCATGACAGCCGTGAAGCCGCGGCCGCCGGCGATAGTCGTCGTGACAGTGTGGTTTATGCCGCCGACGAGCAGCAGACCCGCAAGGCCGCAGATAGCACCGGAGAGCGCCATGGTGCGCATGATGACCTTTTCGACCTTGATGCCGACGTAGCGCGCGGTACGCTCGCTCTCGCCGACGACGCTTATCTCATAGCCGTGCTTGGAGTAGTTGAGGTACACATACACCGCGACCGTCACCACAGCGGCGACGACTATGCTCAGCAGGTACTTGTTACCGCCGAGCTGCGGAAGCCAGCCAAGCTGGGTGGACTGATTGATGATGCCGATCTGACCTGCGCCCTTGGGGACTTCCCACACGATGATGAAATACGCGACGAGCTGGGTCGCGACATAGTTCATCATCAGGGTGAAGAGCGTCTCGTTCGTGTTCCACTTGGCCTTGAAGAAAGCCGGGATAAAGCCCCACAGCGCGCCCGCCGCGATAGCCGCGACGGTCATGGTGAGGATCAGCATGCCGTTTGACATCTTATCGCTCAGGCAGATCATCACAGCCGTCGTCGCAAGGCAGCCGGCAAGGGTCTGCCCCTCGGCGCCGATGTTCCAGAAGCGCATCTTGAACGCGGGGGTCACGGCAAGGGAGATGCACAGCAGAACTGCCATGCCCTGAAAAGTTATCCAGCTTCGGCGCGCGGTGCCGAAAGCGCCGCTTATCATCGCGCCGTAAACGGCGATCGGGTTTTCACCGGTCGTGACGGTGGTGACGAGCGCGCACACGAGCAGCGCCGCGACTATCGCGCCGAGGCGGATAGCCCAGGCCTTATACCACGGCATAGCGCCGCGCTTGGAAATGTGAGCCAGCGGCTCCTGCTTCTGTTTATTCATCGGCTTTGTCACCTCCGAGCTTTGTCATCATCATGCCGACCTCGCGCTTCGAGGTCTTGCGTCCCTCAACGATGCCGCTGACCTTGCCGCCGCAGAGGACGAGTATCCTGTCAGCCAGCTCCAGCAGCACGTCAAGATCTTCGCCGACGTATATGACGGCGACGCCCTTTTTCTTCTGCCGGTTTATGAGGTCATATATAGTATAGGAAGAGTTGATATCCAGTCCGCGCACAGCGTAGGCCGTGAGCAGCACAGTGGGTGCAGACGCGATCTCGCGCCCGACGAGCACCTTCTGCACGTTGCCGCCGGACAGGCGGCGCACCGGAGTGGAGATGCCGGGGGTGCTGACTTCGAGATCGTCAACGACCTCCTGCGCGAGCTTGCGCGGGGACTTGCGGTCGGTAAACAGGCCGTGGCCGCGGCGGAAGGATCGGAGCATCATGTTGTCCGCAAGGTCCATGTTGCCGACAAGGCCCATGCCGAGCCTGTCCTCAGGCACGAATGAGAGCGCGACGCCCATGTCCGCTATCGCGAGGGGATCCTTGCCGATGAGCTCATCGGCCTTGCCGTCGTCCTCAACGTAGCTGATGCTGCCGGATTCGACCGGCTGGAGCCCGGCTATGGCTTCGAGCAGCTCCTTCTGGCCGCAGCCGGAAATGCCCGCGATGCCGAGGATCTCGCCGGAGTTTGCGGTAAAGCTCACATCGTCGAGCTTCACGATGCCGTCAATGCTGCGCACGGTGAGGTTCTTGACCTCGATGCGGGGCTTGGGATCGACGGGGTCGGGTCTGTCGATATTAAGAGTGACCGCGTGGCCGACCATCATGTTGGTCATTTCCTGAGCGTTCGTGTCCTTGGTGCGCATATCGCCGATGAACTGGCCGTGGCGCAGGACAGCGACGCGGTCGGACAGCTCCTCGACCTCGTGCATCTTGTGCGTGATGATGACGACGGCCTTGCCGTCATCGCGCATATTGCGCAGGACGGCGAAGAGCTTGTCCGTCTCCTGCGGGGTGAGGACGGCGGTCGGCTCATCGAGGATCAGGATATCCGCGCCGCGGTAGAGCACCTTGATTATCTCGACCGTCTGCTTCTGGGAAACGGACATGTCGTATATCTTCTGGTTGGGGTCGACTTCGAAGCCGTAAGCGTCGCAGATCTGCTTTATCTTGGCGGAAGCGTCCTTCAGATCGAGCTTCCCAGGCAGGCCGAGGACGATGTTCTCCGCGGCGGTCAGCACATCGACAAGCTTGAAGTGCTGGTGGATCATGCCGATGCCGAGGTCGAAAGCATCCTTCGGGGAGCTTATGACGACAGGCTTGCCGTCGATGCTTATCTCGCCCTCGTCAGGGAAGTAGATGCCGGCGAGCATGTTCATAAGCGTCGTCTTGCCGCTGCCGTTCTCGCCGAGGAGCGCGAGTATCTCGCCCCTGTATATATCGAGCCAGACTCTGTCGTTTGCGACGACGGAGCCGAAGGTCTTCGTGATATTGCGCATTTTGACTGCCGCGATCTTATTGTCCAATACGGTCACTCCTTAATGTATGTAGTAAAGTCCAATACCGCATAAGAAAGCATATGCGTTTATCATGTGCTTTCTTATGCGGTGGTCAAAGGTAAAAACGGGCAGCGCAATTAAATTGTCATTGCGCTGCCCGCTTGCAGTAACAGTCAGATGCGGTTCAATTAGAATGCGGTGTCAAGAAGGGTGATGCCGTCGATCTTGAGATCGAAGTAAGGAGCAGCGCGGAAAGTGGACTCCTTGAAAGCGCCGTCCTGAACAGCCTCGGTGTCGCCGGTGTAGGCAGCATCGGTGTTGACGTCTGCGAGGTAGGAGGTGACATGGCCGTCAGCGTCAACGGTCATGGAAGCAGTCACGTTGTCACCGGAGACGGTGAAGACGGAGCAGTCGAAGACCTGGAGTTCGCCGGACTCGAGCTTTGCGGTGGCGTCGGCAATTGCCTCGGCAGTGCCCTCGGCAGCGACGGCAGTGTTGATGTCGGTGAGGACGACGGAGCCGGTGGCAAGGGTGCCGGTCCAGTCAGCGTCGATGGACTCGCCGTTCATAACAGCGGTGATAGCGTACTCATAGTAGGGAGCCCAGTTGATGCGGGAAGAAACGATGAAGGTGTTGGGGCAGGCAGCCTCGGTGGAGCCGTTGTAGGAAACGTTGGGGACACCGGCGGTCTCGCATGCGGTGGGAGCGCCCATGGAGTCAGCGTGCTGGCTGATGAGCTTGCAGCCGTTGCCGATGAGCTTGTTTGCAGCTTCCTTCTCTGCGGTCTCATCGTACCAGGAACCGGTGAAGGTCACTTCCATGGTAGCGGTGGGGCAGACGGAGCGTGCGCCGAGGAAGAAGGAGGTGTAACCGGAAACGACTTCTGCGTAGGTGAATGCGCCGACGTAGCCGATCTTGGCCTCGTCCTCGGTGAACTCACCGTTGGCGATCATCTCGTTGAGCTTGAGACCGGCAGCGACACCGGCGAGGTAACGGCCTTCATAGATGGAAGCGAATGCGTTGTGGTAGTTTGCAAGACCCTCGGTGTGAGCCTTGGTACCGGTAGCGTGGCAGAACTGAACCTCGGGGAATTCCTTTGCAGCCTGGATCATGAAGTCCTCATGGCCGAAAGAGTCGGCAAAGATGACATTGCAGCCGGCATCTGCAAGCTCGGCAGCCGCGTCGTAGCACTCCTGGCCTTCGGGAATGTTGGTGCGGAAGATGACCTGGTCATCGCTCAGGCCGAGGTTTGCGCAGGCTTCCTTGGCACCGTTCATGAAGTTAAGGTCATAGGTGGAGTTCTCATCATGCAGGAAAATAAAACCGACCTTCAGATCGGAAGCGGCAGTCGCGTCGGCAGCGGGTGCCTCGGTTGCAGCAGCGTCAGCCGCGGGGGCCTCGGTTGCAGCGGGTGCTGCGGACTGGCCGCAGGCGCACAGCGCAAATACCATGCACAGAGCCATGAGCAGAGCAACAATCTTCTTCATTTGTTCAGTCTCCTCGATAATTTTTTATAATTTATCTAAACCGCATTGCGGTGAAGATACGAAAAAAGCACCGGCCGTTTTCACTGCCGATGCAAAGCACACATCAACCCACCGCTATAGAAGCGGTGAGCCGAAGCTCAGCATCGATAGTCCGGTCATTTACGGCGTCCGGGTAGAAACTTCAAATCCATATCATTTGCTATATATCGAAGCGGTATTCAATTGGTTTGTGTCTTTATGCTACCAGCCGCGCGCCAAAAAGTCAAGTATGGTTTTTCTACGATTTTGACATTTTTCGACGCCTCGATTTGTCAATTCTGCACAAGTGCGGCTCAGGGCATATTATCTTGTAATTTGTTGGAAAATATGGTGTTTTAATCAAATGTCAAGCCGGGGCGGCTTTTTATCCTCAGCAGAATTTGAGGCCGTGGTCGTCCATCGAGGCGATCTTCGCGAGCGACTCGACGCGCAGCCCCTGCGAGCGCAGCATATCGCCGCCGCCCTGAAAGACCTTTTCCACCGCGATGCCCGCGCCGACCACGACGCCGCCGGCCTGCTCGACGAGCGCCTTGAGCCCGACGAGCGCCGCACCTGTCGCGAGGAAATCGTCAACGATCAGCACGCGGTCCTTAGCTGACAGATATTCCTTGGAGACGACGACGGTGTTGGTGTTACCGTGGGTGAAAGACGCGACCTCAACGGAATAGACATTGTTGGAAATGTTCTTAGTCTTGCTCTTCTTGGCGAAAACCAGCGGGCAGGAGAATACATAGCCCGTCATCGCAGCCATGGCTATGCCTGAAGCCTCAATGGTCAGGATCTTGTTTATGCCCGCTCCGTCATACAGGCGCTTGAACTCAAGCGCCATCTCATACAGCAGCTGCGGGTCTATCTGATGATTTAGGAAGCCGTCCACCTTGAGTATTCCGCCGGGCAGCACCTTTCCGTCAGTCAGTATTCTCTGTTCAAGAAGCTCCATATTATGTCCCTCCGCTCAAAATTTCGTGCCGGAATAAGTAAATGCGTGTATGAATATGTCGTGTATTCTATCCCAAATTTTCATGCTTTGCAAGTGGCTTTATTCAGATTGACACAGAGCCCGTTTCGGAAGTATAATATATTGATATTTTATCCCTATAGAAGAGCAGACCATGGAGGAGCAAATGGGCAGCAGGGAAAGAAAGATAATCCTCATCATCGCGCTTATCGTCGCGGCGGCGGTCATCGCGGCCGTGTGCATATATACATCTCCCGCATCCCCCGCAGAGGAAAACGCGGCAGTCAGCCCCGCCGCATCCGCTTCCGCAGCGCAGGCGGGCACCGGCGGCAGCGTTATTATCAGCGAGCTTATGGAGAAGAACCGCGCCGTTCTGCGTGACGAAGACGGGGATTTCTCCGATTGGATAGAACTGCATAACGTCTCGGACAAGGCTGTCAGCCTCGGCGGCTGGCGCATATCCGACAAGTCCGGTGAGCCGGGCTGGGCTTTCCCCGACGTCACGATAGAGCCGGGCGAATACCTGCTCGTCTTTGCCTCCGGCAAGGACAAGTCCGGCAGCGAGCTTCACACGGATTTCTCACTCTCCGGGGATGAGACAGTCTATCTGCTCTCTCCATCCGGCAGCGTCGCCGATCAGGCTGCGTGCGGCGGCACGGAGGCCGACGTCTCCATGGCGCTCGGCGATGTCGGCGAATGGTCGCAGTCGCTGTATCCGACGCCCGGATATGAAAACAGTGCAGCCGGTTATGACGCGCTGCAGGAGACGCTCTCCCCTGCCGACGCGCTCGTTATAAGCGAGGTCATGGTAGAGAATACCAAGACCTATTATGCCGGCGCTCCCGGCTACTGCGACTGGGTCGAGCTTAAAAACATTTCCGATTCCGACATTTCGCTCTCGGGATACTGCCTGTCCGACAGTCTCAAGGATCTTGGCAAGTACGCGCTGCCGGATTCCGTTCTCGCCCCCGGTGGGACGGTCATTATCCTCTGCGGCGCGGATGACGACGGCAGCGATGCATATAACCTCGCATCATTCTCGCTCAACTCCGCGTGCGAGCAGCTCTATCTGAGCCGCGGCGGAGAGATCGTCGACTACGCCGCCCTGCGCGATATCCCGTATGAGTGCAGCTTCGGCCGCATGGACGGGGAAAACGGCTGGTTCTATTTTGCAGAGCCCAGCCCCGGCAAGACCAACTTCGACGGCGCGCGCCGCGTGTCGGCAAAGCCGGTGAACCTCACGCCCGACGGAGTTTTTGAAGGTGTGGACAGCGTGACAGTGGAGCTGTCCGGCACCGGCACTGTCCGCTATACGCTCGACGGCTCGACCCCGACCGAGGAGAGCCCCGAATATACAAAGCCCATAACCGTCGGCTCCACCGGCGTCGTCAAGGCTGTCTGCTTCGAGGAGGACGCGCTGCCCAGCCGCACGCTCATGTTGAGCTATATCATCAACGAGGGGCACAGCCTGCCCGTTGTCAGCCTCGTCTCCGAGGATACTACCGAGTTTTCACAGATGTATAACGGTCCGGCAAAGGGCGTGGAGCTCCAGGCGAGCATCTCACTTTACCGCGACGGCAGCGGCTTCACTGCGCCCTGCGGCGTCTCACTCAATGGCGAGACGAGCCTTATCCTGTCAAAGAAGAATATGTCCCTGCGCTTCCGCGGCTCATACGGGCAGGAAACCCTGCAGTACGACATCTTCGGCGGCGGAGCGACTGAATTTACGAATCTGCTGCTGCGCGCCGGGCAGGATCAGGAGCAGGCCATCATCCGCAATGAGCTGAGCCAGAGCCTGTGCGAGAAAGCGGACATGGACGTTATCAACCAGCGCAGCATCTTCTGCGTGCTGTATGTAAACGGTGAATATAGCGGCATATACACGCTCAAGGAAAAGGCGAACAAATATCTCTATGCCGCCGTCGCCGGAGTCGATCCCGACAGTGTTGAGGTCATCGAAGCTCCCGCCGGGTACGACACGGAGTTTTATAATCAGGTCATCCGCTTCGCCTATATGAACGACATGAGCCTTGACGAGAACTACGAGCACCTTGCTTCACTGATCGACATGGACAGTCTCATCGACTGGCTGATAATGGAGGGCTTCTGCGCAAACACCGACGTTACAAGCGGGAACCTGCGCTACTGCCGTTCGGATCAGGCCGACGGTAAATGGCATTTCATGTTCTACGATCTTGACGCGACCTTTGCCACGCCCGGCGCGATGTATGCAAATCTTATGAGCGGGTACGGGATGGATCACATTCAGGTGTCCTCGCTTGCTGTTCCGCTCATGCAGAACGCCGGATTCAAGGATCGCTTTCTCACCCGCGCCGCCGAGCTTCTGAGCGATAAGCTCTCGAACAGGGCCGTGATAAACGAAATAAACGCCATGACCGAGGAGCTCTCCGCCGAGGTCGACCGTGACTTTGCCCGCTACGGCAAGGATCGCCGCAGCTGGGAGTGGAGCATTGAGCAGCTCCTGTACTATGTCGATGACTGTGACTGGCGCCAGCAGAACATTGACGCGCTCTGCTTTGTCTTTGACCTGAGCAGCAGCGAGCGCAGCCATTACTTCGGGAGCATTGACGGCGCATGAACAACACAAGGCTGACCTTCAAAAGAAACGAGAAAAAATATCTCCTCTCCCCAGAGCGCTATGAAGCGCTTTGGGCGGAGCTTTCGCCGCGGCTCGTCCCGGACGAATATTTCAGAAGCACGGTGTGCAGCGTCTATTATGACAGCGATGACTATGAGCTCATCCGCCGCTCGATAGAGGCGCCCGTATACAAGGAAAAGCTCAGGGTGCGCAGCTACGGCGTACCTGCGCCCGACGGCACGGTGTTCGTCGAGCTCAAGAAAAAGTTCAAGGGCACAGTCTATAAGCGCCGTGTGCAGACGACTGCGGAGCGTGCCGAGGCGTGGCTATCCGGGCGCTCACCCGCACCGGAGAACAGTCAGGTCTGCCGGGAGATAGACTGGTTCCTGCATATGCACTCACCCGCGCCGAAGATATTCATCGCCTGCGACCGTGAGGCCTACACCGCCGACGGTGCTCCGGAGCTGCGCTTCACCTTTGACCGCGGCATCCGCTGGCGCGAGGAGGAGCTGAGTCTCTGCGACGGCACGCACGGCACACCATTGCTCGATGCCGGTCAGGTGCTCATGGAGATAAAAATACCGGACGCCGCTCCGCTGTGGCTGGCTGACACGCTCAGTCGGCTTGAGGTGTTCCCGACCGGTTTTTCAAAATACGGCAGCTGCTATAAGTCCGGGCTTGTACAAAAATATTTCGATGGAGTGATCACAATTGCTTAACAGCGTCATTACCGAAAGCATCACCCTGCAGAGCTTCCTTATCTGCATTTTTTCCTCGCTTGCACTCGGAGTGCTCACGGCGCTCGTTTTTACCGCGCACGGCCACCACACCGGCTCGCTCACGCTGTCGCTGGCGATGCTGCCGCCCGTTGTCACGCTTATAATCATGCTCGTCAACGGCAACATCGGCGCGGGGCTTGCCGTCGCCGGCACCTTCGCACTGGTGCGCTTCCGCAGTGTGCCCGGCAGCGCAAAGGAGATCACGGGGCTGTTCTTCTCCGTCGCGCTCGGCCTTGCCTGCGGCATGGGCTACGTCGCTATTGCGGGGCTGTTCTTCGTGATAATCTCGCTGTTCCTGCTGCTGCTTGAGCGCTTCCGCTTCGGCCAGAACAGTCCCGCCGAGCGCCAGCTCAAGATCACCATCCCGGAGAACCTTGACTACGATGGTCTGTTTGACGACCTGCTCAACGAGTACACGCTCGAGCACGAGCTTATCCGCGTGCGCACCACCAACATGGGCACGCTCTATGAGCTGACCTACAACATCCGCCTGCGCGGAAAAGATATCAGCAAGGACTTCATCGACGCACTGCGCTGCCGCAACGGGAACCTCACCGTCAGCTGTGGTCGCGAAGCCGATCGCGACATGATGTAAAATTACTGGTCAAAGAACCAAAAGCCGCGCTGCGGTGTATATCGCGGCGCGGGCTTTTCAGAGCTGTATTTGGAATAATATGGTAATTCGACAAATTTCGACACGTTTTCAAAAAAACATCATACCAACTTGTCGAAATCGCTTGAAATACATACCAATATGCAATATTATGTCAACAAATATTCTTGGTTGTTCGACAAAATTCTGTTGTCGCAAAAGTGTTAACTATGGTAAATTTAATGCGACATGACGGTGGAATCCACTTTTAAAAATACTGAAGTGCTCCGCATATCGCATAACGGGAGGATAAAAATTATGGAAACCAAAACTCGCATTCTTGCAGCAGACTCGAACAAGGACTTTTGCAGGCAGCTCACGGAACTTATCGCCCAGGAGGGCGATATGGAGATCGTGGGTACCGCGTCCGACGGTGTGGAAACGCTTGCCCTGCTGTCCGAAGAGAAGCCTGACATTCTTCTGCTCGATCTGGTGCTGCCCAAGCTCGACGGGCTTGAGGTGCTGCGCCGCCTGCCCGAAACAGGCGCAAAGTGCCGCACGATCGTGCTGTCAGGCTTTGTCAACAACAAGGTCATCAGCGACTGCACCAATTACGGCGTCGATTATTTCATGCCGAAGCCCTGCGATGTACCGGCGCTGCTGACAAGGATCAGGCAGCTGGCCGGGCACGAGAACTATTCCACGCCCGCTGCGGGAATAGACTGCCGCGAATCGTCCGTGGCCGCACGCGACGACGCGCAGCTTGAAGCGGTCGTCACGGATATAATCCATGAGATCGGCGTGCCTGCACATATAAAGGGCTATCAGTATCTGCGCGAGGCGATCATCCTCACCATCAAGGATATGGACATGATAAATGCCGTGACCAAGGTGCTCTACCCGGAGGTTGCGAAGCGCTACAACACTACTCCCTCGCGCGTCGAGCGCGCGATTCGCCATGCCATAGAGGTCGCATGGGACCGCGGAGATATTGAGACGCTCCAGAAGTTCTTTGGCTACACCGTCTCGAACATAAAGGGCAAGCCCACAAATTCGGAGTTCATCGCGATGATCGCCGATAATCTCAGTCTCCGCCGAAAGCACGCGATAAAATAATAAAACAAAAACAGGTTCTAAACTAAAAGTTGGGGTAACCGAAAAACGGATACACCCAACTTTTTGTTCAGAACCTTTTATTATGCTATGCTCTGCCACGGCTATGAGAGCTTTACAACGACGGTGCCGTCGATCATCCGCACACTGCCGTAATACGGATAGACCGGCATTTCCGCAAACTCGGCGGTATCCATCAGCGCGGCGATGGTATCGTCGTCAGCGAGCGGGATATCAGAGCCGATATAATAGCGAATAATGAACGGAGCAATGGCAGAGCTGTCAACAGGGTTCCCGGGCAGAGTAAATTCATCCCGCGTATAGCAGGCGTTACGCTCCACGGGGAACTCCGGCGGCTCGCCAATAAGCGCAAGCTCTGTGCCCTCGGTAAAGCCCGGCGTTTCATAGACCTGCGTCAGGATTGAGGTATAGAAAGAGGTGACGTTCTCCTTCATCAGGTAGTTATACAGAGAAAACTCGTTTGCAAAATAGGTGTTGCAGACGATAACGACGGCCATTGCCGCCGCGGCGACGGCGTCAGGGCGGAGCTTCCAGCCGGTATCGGCACGGTCGATAAGGATGGCCGCCAGTATGTACAGCGATGCGAAGCTGTAGAGAGCAAGGGCGTGGATATACCCGTTATCCGCAAGGATATAGAGACAGTAGCAGCTGAGTGGGAAGAGGAACAGGCAGAGCGCCAGCAGCAGGCTGTGCCTGATATTGCGCCGCTTCACCTCGCCGCACACTATCAGGGCCGCCATGACGAGCAGCAGCACTATATGCGCAAGGCGCGACGCAATGCCGCGCACATAGCCGAAGTACCCGCACAGGATGGTCTTTATGTACGCGCTGTACGCCACGGCGATGCGCATAGGGATGCTCTGGGTGCTGTTGACAACGCCGCTCAGCACGGGATAATCAAGCAGCTTCGAGAAAAACAGGATCACCGCTCCGTAAAGCAGCAGCGCCGCAGCGAGCATCGCAAGCATCCGAAGCCCGGAGATGAGCACGGCTTTTGCGTCCTCACCGGAGATAAGGCGGCTTATCATCAGGAGCACGCACAGGCTCGCGGCAAAGGAAAAGTAGCCCTGATATATACTGCACGAAAAGGCCAGCATCACAAGCGCCGCGACAAGCCCGCCGCGTGTCCGGCTGCTGTATGAATACACGGCAGCAACGGAAAGAAACAGCGCAAGCGCATAGGGCGCGGCAGTGAACATATAGCCGAGGGTCCCGGTCTCCGCGGGGAAAGTGATGAACAGAGCGCCGAGGAGCACCTGAAGAACGCGGCTTCTGATATCGAACAGCTTTATTATGATGCACACCGCGGTGGAGATGAGCAGGAGGGAAATAAGCCCGTATATCCACGGCATGGAATAATCGGGCATTATCAGGCGCAGCAGTTCAAGCCCGTAACACCCGGACTCGGTGGTCGTGCCCTTGCCGAAGAGATAGATTGCCTCATCGTCAAACGGGAGCTTGTTCGTCATGGCGAATGCGTGTGCTGCCAGGCCGAAGAGCAGCGTTGCGATAAAGGGCAGCTTATAGCCGCGCCAGCGCTCCAAAAACGCTGCAGCAAAGCCGGTACGGTTTTCTGAATTTGTGTCTGTCATATTACACCTCATGCGCCGCGGTCAGTTTGCCGCTGCTTTCTGTTTCGTAAGCCTGTCTATCAGGCTGTTCACAAGGGCGATGCAGTGCTTTGAGAGCCATTCGCCGATTGGATAGACAAGCGCAGTCACAAGAAACGATGCGGTAAAGGAAATAAGTGCGGTCACGATGAAATAGCCGTTATTCGAAAGATAGTCCGCAACATTCTCTCTGAAATAGGAATAGAGGATATTGTCCACCATCCCGGCGGCAAGATAAAAATAGAGCGCGATCCGGGAAAGATACTCCGCGGAGCCGAGGAGAAAGCGCGGCAGATGCGCAGTATCGATGCTGCCGAGCCAGCGGAAAACAAAAAAGCCGATCACCATCACCTGATAGTTATCGTTGCTGTACCCCGGCACTCGGCTGCCGTCACCGTGTATATAGAACACATCATACACCGTGAACACGGCGAGCAGCACGAGCAGCCAGCGGAAGTACCATGAGGCGTTTTTCGCCGGTTTATACTCGCTGCAGTATGCGCCGAGGAAATAGTAGGTCACAGGGAACAGCCGCATCCACCAGACGGAGTATATCTGAATATAGCTGTTGAGCAGGCTCGGCAGGTGCGACAGCGCGAAAAAGACGAGTATCAGCAGCTGCTTCTGCCCCTTCGTTTCGAGCCCGTTATACATAGCGTTCAGGAACGGGATGAGCAGGAACAGGCCGGTATACATCATTACGAACCATGAATACTCACAGGTGTAGAAGTTCACGAGTGAGCTCACAAAGTCCCTTGCGGACAGGCTCTGATGCGTATAAAGCGCGCCGACCGTCAGCGAGATGACGCCGAGGAGCAGATAGGGAATATAGATGTGCAGGTAATTTACGTAGTATTTCACCGTGGGCATCTTGCGGTTCTGCAAATATCCGGAGAGCATCAGAAACAGCGGCACACAGGACGCCGACAGCAGCCACAGCCCGGTCAGCAGATAGCCGCTCACACCGGATATGTGGTTTGCCGTCAGGCTGCCGTTGCCAATGCTGTGCAGGCACGCGACCAGAACCACGGCAAAGCCGCGTATTATATCAAGAGACGCGTTTCTTTTCATGTGCGGCTCCTTTTTTGCTGACATTATTTTACCACCACGTTCTTTTCGCCGAGCAGCTCCTGAAGCTCCGCAATAAGCCCCTCATGTATCAGGCAGCGCGTACCGATGCGCTTTTTCTCCCTGTCGCAGTAGATTATCATCTGCTGCGTACCGGGGAACATAGTAAGGATGAGCTTGATGCGTTCGAGGATCGGGTCAGTTTCACTGTCGAGCTTGACCCAGAGCTTCTTTTCCGCGGGGGGCGGCGCATTGCTGCCGGGGGCGTTCATGTCTGAAAGCGGACGGATGGACTCGACGACTATCTGCGGCTCCTTCTCATCGCGTATCGAGACACGCCCTTTGATGACGAGTGCAGCATTATCCTTAATATACGCCCCGCCGGAGTCGAGCGCGCGCTGGAAAGCCATCAGCTCCATGGAGCCGGTGTCATCCTCGAGCTGGATATAGCTCATAAGGGTGTTGTTGCGCGTCGTCCTCGTCTTGGAGGAGGCGACGACTCCCGCGACGGTCACAAGCTGATTGTCGGCAAAGCGGTGCTCACCGTCGTCGGAGGCGAGGTCGCCCAGCAGCGTGCCGAGCGGGACCGCGCCGATCCTGCGTACAGCGTCGCGGTAGCCGTCCATCGGGTGGCCGCTGAGGTAGAGACCGGTTGTCTCCTTTTCGAGCGCCATCTTTTCAAGGGAAGAATACTCCTCGATATCGGGTATCTTTATCACAGCCGGGGCTTTCTGGCCGTTATCGGTAAAGTCCCCGAACAGGTCGAGCTGGCCGGAGATATTGTCCCGCTGCGCCTGAGCGATGCTGTCGATTATTGCACCGGAGACCTGGATGAGAGCGCGGCGCTTATAGCCCATCGAGTCGAACGCGCCGGCCTTTATGAGGTTATCGACGGCGCGGCGGTTGAGCTCGCTCCCGTTCATGCGGCGGCAGAAATCTTCAAAGCTCTGGAACAGGCCGCCGCGCTCACGCTCGGCGACAAGACCGTCCACCGCGCCCCAGCCCATGCCCTTGATGGCGACAAGACCATAGCGGATGTTCGAGCCGCTGACGGTGAAGTGCGCGCCGGATTCGTTGACGTCGGGCGGCAGCAGCTTTATGCCCATGTCGCGGCACTCGGCGATGTATTCGGCGATCTTCGCGCTGTTTTCAAGCACACTCGTCAGCAGCGCTGCCATGTATTCGGCGGGATAGTGCCGCTTCATATAGGCCGTGCGGTAGGCGACGATGGCGTAGCTCACGGCGTGGGCTTTGTTGAAAGCGTAGCTTGCAAAGTCCAGTATCTCGTCATAGATGCTGTTTGCGACCTGCTCGCTCACGCCGTTTGCGACAGCGCCGGGGATGTTGCGGCTCGGATCGCCGCGGACGAAAGCGACGCGCTCAGCGTCGATGACCTTGTGCTTTTTCTTCGACATCGCGCGGCGGATCATGTCCGCCTGCCCGAGCGAGAATCCGCCGAGACGGCGGAATATTTCAATGACCTGCTCTTGATACACGATACAGCCATAGGTGACCTCGAGTATCGGGCGCAGCAGCTCATGTTTATAGGTGATCTTCTCCGGGTGCGCCGAGCACTCGATGAAGCGCGGTATGCTGTCCATCGGACCGGGGCGGTAGAGGGAGATTATAGCGGTGATATCTTCAATGCTCTTCGGCTTGAGCCCGGTACACACGCCGGTCATGCCCGTGCTTTCAAGCTGGAACACGCCGACGGTGCGCCCGGCGGCAAGCATGTCATAGGTCGCCTTATCGTCCTCGGGCGCGTCCTCTATGCGGAAGCCCGGCTCGCGGCGGCGCACCAACTGAACCGCGTCGTCAAGCACGGTGAGGTTGCGCAGGCCGAGGAAGTCCATCTTGAGAAGGCCGAGCTCCTCAAGCGTCGTCATCTGGTACTGGCACACGACGGACTCATCGTTCTTCGCAAGCGGGACATATTCGTACACCGGCTTCTCGGTTATCACAACGCCCGCCGCATGGGTCGAGGCATGGCGCGGCATGCCCTCAAGTGCTCTGGCAACGTCGATGAGCCGCTTCAGGGTCTCGTCACTGTCGTACATTTCCTTGAGCGGCTTTGACAGGCGCAGCGCTTCGTCAAGCGTCATGTTCAGCGCGCCCGGCCCGGAGGGTACCTGCTTTGCGACGGCGTCCGTCTCCGCATAGCTGACGGAGAGCGCGCGCCCCACATCGCGCACGGCGTTGCGCGCGGCCATCGTGCCGAAGGTGACGATCTGCGCGACATGGTCATTGCCGTAGAGACGGCGGACATAGTCGATGACCTCGCCGCGGCGGTTGACGCAGAAGTCCACGTCGATATCCGGCATGGACACGCGCTCCGGGTTCAGAAAGCGCTCAAAGAAGAGGCTGTATTTTATCGGGTCGACATCGGTGATATGCAGGCAGTAGGACACGACGCTGCCTGCGGCGCTGCCGCGCCCGGGGCCGACGGGGATGCCGTTGCGCTTGGCATAGCCGATGAAGTCCGAAACGATCAGAAAGTAATCCACAAAGCCCATGCTGTGGATGATATCGAGCTCATATTCAAGCTGGGAGTGTACCTCGGGCCGGTCGGCAAAGCGCTCGGCAAAGCCCTTTTCGCACAGCTTTTTAAGGTACTCGTAGCTGTCGGGCTCCCCCTCGGGGAGCTTGAAGCGCGGCAGGAAATAGTGCCCGAACTGGAAATCGTAATTGCAGCGCGCGGCGATATCGACGGTGTTGTCCGCCGCCTCCGGTACCTCCGGGTACAGCGCGCGCATCTCCTCCTCGCTCTTGAGGTAAAGCTCCTGCGACTCGAAGCGCATGCGTCCCGGATCGTCGACGGTCTTGCCCATCTGGATGCACATGAGAACGTCCTGATAATAGGCGTCCTTTTTTTCGATATAGTGCGCGTCGTTCGTCACGACAAGGGGGATGCCGGTATCGCGGTGCAGGCGGATAAGTTCGCGCCCCGCGGTCTGCTCATCCTCGATGCCGTGATCCTGGATCTCAAGATAGAAATTATCCTTCCCGAAAAGCTCCTCCAGCTCCAGCGCCTTGGCCTTCGCGGCCTCATAGTCACCGCGGATGAGCCGCTGGGGAATGTACCCCGCAAGGCAGCCTGACAGGCATATGAGCCCCTCGGCGTGCTCGTGCAGTATCGACCAGTCTATGCGCGGCTTAATGTAAAAGCCCTCGGTGAAGCCCGCGGAGACGAGGTAGCAGAGGTTGCGGTAGCCCGTCTCATTCTTGCACAGGAGAATCAGATGGGAATAATTGTTGTCAATGCCGTGCTCCTTATCGCTCATGTTGCGCGGCGCGACATAGACCTCGCAGCCGATGATCGGCTTTACGCCCGCAGCCTTGCAGGCACGGTAGAAATTGACCGCGCCGTACATTACGCCGTGGTCGGTGATCGCGACAGCGTCCTGCCCCAGCTCCTTTATACGCTCCGCCAGCTTTTCGATGCGGCAGGCGCCGTCGAGCAGGGAATACTCGCTATGCACATGAAGATGAACGAACGACATATTTTTATTCTTTCTCGGGCTTGAAGCCCATTATCTTTTTGAAACGGTGGTTGAGGCAGCTCTTTGTCACCGGGGGATAGCTCAGAGTAGCGAGGTCTGCAAGGCTCGCCTCGGGGTTTGCGATGCGCAGGAGCGCGGCGTCCTTCAGCGGCTCGGGCAGCGCGTCAAGCCCATAGTCCTTCGCGATGCGGCGGATGGCATTCATCTGTTCCTGCGCGGCGGCAACGGTCTTGTCGGCGTTGTGGCTGTCGCAGTTTATCTGCCGGGTGACGGTGTTGCGCATTTCCTTTTCGACCTTTGCGGTCATAATGTCCATGGCCGTGCCGCTTGCGCCGATCGTCGTGAAGAAATCTGCAATGGCGTCGGCCTGCTTGAAGTAGAGCAGGCTGTTTCCGGCGCGTTCCGTCTCCTTCGGGCTGAAGCCCATGTCCAGCAGGATCGAATACGCCTCGCGGCTGACGCTGCGGTGCGAGGTCGCAAGCTCGAGGTGGTAGCGCTTCTCCGGATCGGTGACGCTGCCGCCCGCTAAAAACGCGCCGCGGATAAACGACGCGCGGCAGCAGTCCTCTTCGATGACGCCGAAGTTTATATGGTGCGACAGCGTTGCGCCGCGGTCGGCTCCGAAAGCGTCAAATATCGCAGAGAGCTTATCCGCATCGGTTATCGAGAGCGTGCGCTTGCCCTCCGCTCCCTCGGGCGGGAGCCGGTCGAAGCTCACGCCGAAGGCCTTGCGGAAGAGCTTCGGCAGTCGGGACGCAAACTCCGGGCTTGCAGTGATAACGCGTATCTCGTTTGCGGAAAAGGTGTTGCAGTAGAGCAGCACGCCGTAGCTCTCGGCGACGGCGCAGCATTTCCGGTCGGGCCGCGCCTGACACAGCTCGGCCTTCGCGCGGGATGAAAACGACATAGCGGCCTCTCCTACTTGTCCAGATCGCGGTTGACGTTGACGGCGCGGATCCCGTCAGCGACGAGGTAGTCCGTCAGCGCCGAGGCGATGGCTACGCTCCTGTGGTGCCCGCCGGTGCAGCCGATGGCGACGGTCAGCGAAAGCTTACCCTCCTCAATGTACATCGGCAGCAGGAAGTCGAGCATGTCCTCTATCTTTTCCATAAAGGTGCGCGTCTGCTGGTAGCTGAACACGAACTCCGCCACGGGCCGGTCAAGGCCGCAGAGCGGGCGCAAGTCTTCAACATAGAAGGGGTTCGGCAGAAAGCGCACATCGAACACGAGGTCTGCCTCCATCGGCAGGCCATGTTTATAGCCGAAAGACATGACAGTCACGTCAATCTCGCGCTTTTCCCCGTTTGGGGCGAAGAGCGAGAAGAGCTTGTTCTGGAGCATGCCGAGGGTGAGGTTCGAGCTGTTGACGATGAAGTCCGCCCGCTCGCGTATCGGCGCGAGCAGATCCATCTCCTTGTGTACGGCGTCCTCGATCGAGGTGCCGCGCGTGGCGAGCGGGTGCGGGCGGCGCGATTCCTTATAGCGCCGCACGATGGTGCGCACGTCCGCGTCCATGTACAGGATGCGTACGCTGCAGTTCATCTCCTTGAGCTGGTCGATTTTCTTGAGCAGCTCACCGAAGCCGTTTTTCTCACGCACGTCCGTCACGAGGGCGACGTTTTCATAGCGCCCGCCGGTGGCGATGCAGAGCTCCGCAAAGCGCGGCATGAGCGCGACGGGCATATTATCCACGCAGTAGTAGTCCAGATCCTCCATCACGTCCGCGGCGCGGCTCTTGCCCGCCCCGGACAGACCGGTGATAATCAAAAAATCCATTTATCTCTCCGTTCAGCTCTCCGGCTTCTCCTGTGCCGCCGCGGCGTTCAGCTCCGCCTCAAGCCCGCCGGTCACGCGGTTGAGCGGGACCTCGGGGCCGTTATCCGACAGGGCGTAGTCAGGCGGCAGGATTATCATTTCCGGCACGAGCACCGTACCGGACTTCTCATATACGGTTTTTCTTATGCGCATCATCAGGTCGTAAACATCGTGCGAGGTCGCCTTTCCGGTGTTCACAACAAAGCCCGCGTGCTTTTCCGACACCTGCGCTCCGCCGACGGTATAGCCCTTGAGCCCCGCCTCATCGATGAGCGCGGCGGCGTAGCCGTTCTCGGGGCGCCTGAAGGCGCTGCCCGCGGAGGGCAGGTCGAGCGGCTGCTTATCGCGGCGGCGCTGGTTGAGCTCACGCATCTTCGCGGCGATGGCCTCGCCGTCGCCTTTCTTGAGGCGGAACACGGCGGAGAGGATGACGCAGCCGGGAGTCTTCTGGAAAAAGCTCGTGCGATAGCCGAAGGCGCAGTTGTCATGCGGCATCTCGTAGAGGCTCTGGTCAGGCAGATAGTAGAACACAACGCTCTCGACCGCGTCCTTCAGCTCGCCGTCGTATGCGCCCGCGTTCATTATCACCCCGCCGCCGACGCTGCCGGGGATGCCGGAGGCAAACTCCAGCCCCTCAAGGCCGTTCTGCTGCGCAAAGCCCGCAAGCTTCGCAAGCGACACGCCGGCTTCGGCGTAGATCGCGTCCTCGCCGATCATGAACAGCTTGCCGAGCTTCGCGGTGCTGATGATGAAGAGGTCATTTAAGCCCTCGTCGGGGAAAAGGATGTTCGTTCCGTTGCCGATTATGTACGGGGCAAGCTTGTGCTTTTTGAGCAGGCAGCATATCTTTGAAAGACTCGATACGTCCGACGGGATCGCGAGCACTCTCGCGGGACCGCCGATGCGGAACGAGCAGTGCTCGCTCATCGGCTCGTTCTCCCGAAGCTCAAGGCCGGGCATGGCCTCCTTTATTTCGGCAATGGCGTTTTCAAGCTGTTCCATTTATGCTTCTCCAATCATAGTAGTCCGAGGTCTATCGCTCTGTCGTGCTCGGCGGTCAGCGCCTCCGCGGCGTTGTAGCCCATCTTCTTCTGGCGGTTGTTCATCGCGGCAAGCTCCATGATAACGGCAAGGTTCCTGCCGGGACGGACGGGGATCGTCACCTGCGGCAGGCTCACGCCGAGAAAGCTCGCCGTCTCATTCGTGAGGCCGAGGCGGTCGTAGGCCTTGCCATCCTCCCAAGGTTCCATGCTGACCACGAGGTCAATGTTCGTCTCCGGTTTTACGGCGCCCATGCCGTAGAGGTGCCGGACGTTTATAACACCTATGCCGCGCAGCTCCATATAGTAGCGTATGAGCTCCGGGGCACAGCCGACGAGAGTGTCGCTGCTGATGCGCTTTACCTCAACGGCGTCGTCCGCGATGAGCCGGTGGCCGCGCTTTATAAGCTCCAGCGCCGTCTCGCTCTTGCCGATGCCGCTGTCGCCGATGAGCAGCAGACCCTCGCCGTAGACCTCGACGAGCACGCCGTGCGTCGTCAGGCGCGGGGCAAGGTGCTTGCGCAGGGAGGTGATGACGTCGGCCTGAAACTCCGAGGTGTCCTCATGCGTGATGAACACATTGCGGTCGTACTTCTCAGCCATTTCTATGCACTCAGGGAAGGCCGGCACGCTGTGGCAGATGACAAGGCCCGCTATATCGTACTGCATAAAGCGCTCAAACGCGGCGCGGCGCTCCTCGGAAGAAAGCGTGTCAAGATACGTGCTCTCGACGCGCCCCATGATCTGCAGGCGCTTCGGGTCGAAGTAATTATAGAAGCCGGTGAGCTGCATGGCCGGGCGGTTTATATCGGCGGTCGTCAGCAGCGCGGACTCATAGTCCTTTGAAAGGTGAAGCGGATGAAGGTCGTGAGCCTCCACGATCGTTTTCAGCTTTACGGAATAATTGCCGTTGCGTTTCATGTGCACAGCCTCCTGAGAGATACTTTTACTCATATTATATTTTAATCGTTTCCGGCGTATTTGGCAACAGCTTTTGTGTTTTGTAGGATATAAACATTTTTCCGCAGCCGGTTCTAGACATATATCCCGGCTGCGGCTATAAAGCTATAAAATATATAGAAAGAGCGCTGCAACAAGCGGTTAGCTCTTTAAAGTGGAAGCTTAAGACAATATGTCAAAAACCGTCACTTGGCCGAATGGCGGTTTCTGCTTTTTGCTAAAAAAAGAAATTTGCGCATTTACATAATTTGTTCTTGCAATTACCCGGCGGTTCTGTTATTATATAAAAGCTGTCTATTCAGCGAAACACAAGCAAGGAGGTGCTTCAAACTATGGCAAAGTGCGAATTTTGTGATAAGGGCGTTACCTTTGGTATCAAGGTCAGCCACTCCCACAGAAGATCCAACCGTGCATGGAAGCCCAATGTGAAGCGCGTCAAGGCCATCGTGGACGGAAGCCCCAAGCATGTTTACGTCTGCACTCGCTGCCTGCGCAGCGGCAAGGTCACCCGCGCTGTGTAATTTAATTTTCAAAATTACCCGAAACGAGCCTGTCTGTAAAAGACGGGCTCTTTTCGGCATCAGCCCACCAGTGCGTCGATGTCAGCGATGCTGAGATGGTGCACGGCCATGTTCACCGCGTAGCCGATCACGCGCGCACCGGAGCGGACAAGCGAGTCAATGCTGCGCGGCGTGACGAACATTCCGGAGAGCGCATCGCCGCCGAAGAGCCCTGCATCTATCACCGTCGGTATGCCTATCGACACCACCGGCACGCCGAGGCTGCCGCGGCTCAGCTCCTGCCTGTCATTGCCGACACCGGAGCCTGGGGATATCCCCGCGTCGGACACCTGCACCGCGCGGCCGAGCCTGTCGGCCTCCGTGCCGGCCAGTGCGTCTACGGCGATGACGAATGAGGGCTCAAGCTCCCGGCACAGGACAGACACCTGAGAGGCCGTCTCTATTCCGGACGTGCCGAGCACGCCGGGGCGGCAGAGCGCGAGCGAAAAGAAGCCCTCAAAGCCCGGGCTTCCGCTTTTCTTGAGGTGGCGCGTCACGAGTATCGAACCTGCCGCGAGAGAGCCGAGCGCGTCGGGCGTGATGTCGGGGTTTCCGAGCGCCGCGACGAGCACGCTGTCAGCTCCATCGGGGATACATCTGCTTATCAGCGCCGCGAGCGTGCCAACAGCAGATGCAAATTCTTCCGCCCCGCGGTCGAAGTGCACCGGCAGGTCGAGCGAGAAATATTTTCCCGGAGCCTTGCCGAGCGCGTGTGCGCCCGCCTCATCGGTTATCTCAACGGCGGTCACATCCAGCCCGCCCAAATTTTCCTCGCGCGCAATGACACCTGGAAGCTTCGTGCTTTCTCCCGCGCTTCGGTTCCAAAGGCTGCGCGCCTCATCCGCCATGTCTGTCCTGTATCCAGCTGCCATAATTACCTCCGTGAAAATCAAGATGTTGTATATTCTTCCCCGGAAACTCCACAATAGATGAGCGCGGCAAAAAATATGCGAAAAATGCAGAGAAATTTTGAAAAACCTCTTGCTTTTCAAGGCTTTCTTTGATATAATCTCTAAACGCGAGTCGATGTAGACTCAATTTTATAGGAGGAGGTGGCGATTGAAGCATGGCCAACATTAAATCTTCTGCAAAGAGAGACGTTAAGTCCAAGGAACTCAGAGCGAAGAATCGCGCTGATAAGACCGAGCTCAAGACCATGATGAAAAAATTTGACGCAGCTGTTGCCGAGGGCAACCGTGACAATGCCGTCAGTGCCTATAAAGTTGCTGTTAAGACAGTCGACCGCGCGGCCGGCAAGGGTCTGCTGCACAAGAACAATGCGGCACACAAGAAGTCCGCAATGGCAAGCAAGCTCAACGAGATGGCTTAATTGAAAAGAAACAACGAGATGCGTTCTGCGCATCTCGTTTTTCGTTTATACTTACTTTTACGGAGAATTGATATACTGAATTTTCTGATCGTCGGCGCGGGCGGCTTTGTCGGCGCTGCGGCGCGGTACGGGATATCACTGCTGCCGCTCAATGAGCGCAGTGTGTTCCCGGTGAACACGCTCATCATAAATGTCGTCGGGGCGTTTGCCATAGGGCTCATAAGCGCCGCTGCAAAGCATACCGGGCTTGACGGACGCGCGGTGCTGTTTCTCAAGGCAGGTATATGCGGCGGCTTTACCACGTTCTCGACCTTTGCGCTGGAAACGGTGACGCTGTTTGAGTAGTAGCACACGGCCGCGGCTCTGACCTATATCGTGCTGAGCGTAGCGCTGTCAACCGCGGCGGTGTACCTCGCGCAGGCAATTGTGTGACTGCGCGCTCGCAGGATCATGTCATAAAATAACTGTCGAAATCAAACCGGCTCCGCTTGTTTTCAAGCGGAGCCGGTCGCGTCTTATTATTCTGCTTTTTCCTGCGGCGTAGTATTGCTTTCAGCCGGCGTTTCGGCTTTATGCTCTTCGGCGTGGTGCTCGCGCAGATTGGGATTGTTCTTGAACACCTTGAGCCAGATACCGAGCGAGATAATGAACGCCGCGACGAGACATATTATCTTTACCGCCATGCTGTCCCCGGCCATGAGCACGGCCAGCAATCCCAGCACCGCCGAGATACCGTACAGCACCGCAACGACCTGCTTCTGGTTGAGCCCCATTGCAAGCAGCCGGTGGTGGAAGTGCCCCTTGTCAGCCTTGAACGGGCTCTGCCCATGCAGTATCCTGCGGAAGAAAGCAAAGATCGTATCGGCCAGCGGCAGCGCAAGCGCAAGCAGCGGCACAAAGAAAGTGATGATCGCGTGCAGCTTGAAAAGACCCATTATCGACGCCGTCGACAGCACGAAGCCCAGAAGCTGCGAGCCGACATCGCCCATGAATATCTTGGCGGGGTTGAGGTTATACGGCATGAAGCCGAGGCACGCGCCGGTGAGTGCGGCGAGGATGATGGATACCACCGGCTCCGAGACGAACAGCGACACGATGAGCATCGTCATCGAGCTTATCGCCGACACGCCGACGGCAAGTCCGTCAAGCCCGTCAATTAGATTGACAGCATTCGTGCAGCCGACGATCCACAGCATCGTCAGCGGGACAGAGAGCCAGCCTATCTCGATATAGGTTTCCTCAGCGAAAATATTCGGGTTCGAAATAACGTCGAACACGAGCCCGCAGCGGATCGCGACAAGCGCTGCGACTATCTGCCCGGCGAGCTTTACCCAGGGGTTGAGACTGACGATATCGTCAACGCCGCCCATGACCGCGATGATGACCGAACCGACAAGAAGTCCCAGCACCTTTGTTGACATCGGCACGAAGAATATCAGTGAGAGCACAAAGCCGATGAATATCGCAAGCCCGCCCATGCGGGGGATGGGATGGTCGTGTACGCGGCGGTTGTCCCTCGGCACGTCGATTGCGCCGACCTTTTCGGCAAAGCGCTTGACCGGCGGCGTCATGACATATGCGACCAGCAGCGACACGGCGAATGCCAGCAGCATCTTTATCCAATCAGCAAGACCAGGAAACATTAAAATTTATCTCCAGTTCGTTTTATTATCTCAGAAAGGCTTCTCGACAAGGCCGACGCGCTTATATACCTTACGCAGGGTCTTGGAAGCGACATAGCTCGCTCTGCGCGCGCCCTCGGTGTAGACGTCCTTGAGGTACGCCTTGTCGGCGATCATACGCTCAGCCTCCTCACGGATCGGGCGCAGCGCCTCGATGACGGCCTCGCCGACCGCGGGCTTGAAAGTGCCGTAGCCCTGACCGTCAAACTCGCGCTCTATCTCGTCAAAGGTCTTGCCGGTGACGGAGGAGTAGATGCTCATAAGGTTGGAGACGCCGGGCTTGTTCTGAAGATCGTAATGCACACAGTGCTCGGTGTCGGAATCGGTCACGGCGCGCTTGAACTTGCGGGCGATCTCCTCGGGCTTGTCCATGACGAACACGCAGCCCTGAGGATCGGACTTGCTCATCTTCGAGGTCGGCACACCGAGGCTCATGATCCTCGCGCCCACCTTGGGGATATAGGGCTCGGGAACCTTGAAGGTCTCACCGTAGATGTTGTTGAAGCGAATGGCGACATCGCGCGTCAGCTCGCAGTGCTGCTTCTGATCCTCGCCGACAGGGACATAGTCCGGCTGGTAGAGCAGGATATCCGCCGCCATGAGCGATGGATAGGTGAAGAGGCCGCCGTTGATGTTATCGGCGTTCTTCGCGCACTTGTCCTTGAACTGGGTCATGCGGCTCAGCTCGCCGAACATCGTATAGCAGTTGAGGATCCAGCCGAGCTCCGCGTGCTCGTGAACATGGCTCTGGATGAACAGGGTGTTCTTCTCCGGGTCAAGGCCGCAGGCGATATACTGCGCAAGCTGCGTGACGGAGCGGCGGCGCAGCTCCGTGGGGTTCTGGCGCACGGTCAGGCTGTGCAGGTCGGCCATGAAATAATAGCAGTTAAACTCGTCAGCGAGCTCCGCCCAGTTCTTGACCGCGCCGAGGTAGTTGCCGAGGTGCAGGTCACCGGAGGGCTGGATGCCCGAGAGCATAGTTTTCTTTTCAGCAGTGTTGTTATCCACAATAATCTCCCATTCTGCCGTCCATATTTATCGCGCCGCGGCGGCGCTGTCTCCGGAACGGCCGGCGGAGGCTCAGAAAAAGCCCAGTATGAGCGTCTATACATTGTATCAAAATAAGTTTGTCTTGACAACTGCCAATTTGCAAAATAATATAAGAAATGTCAAACGAAGATATTTTGGCGCAGGAGGCACAAAATGAAAGACATGAAGTGGTTTGAGGATATGGAAAAGCGCATACCCACGGGTGAGGTGCGCACGCGGTTCGCCCCGTCTCCCACGGGGTACATGCACGTCGGCAATCTCCGCACCGCGCTTTACACCTATCTCATCGCCCGCCACAATAAGGGCAAGTTCATTCTCCGCATTGAGGACACAGATCAGGGGCGTCTCGTCGAGGGCGCTGTTGACGTTATATACAGGACGATGGAGCAGTGCCATCTCGAGCATGACGAAGGCCCGGACGTCGGCGGCCCCGTTGGCCCCTATGTGCAGACCGAGCGCCGCGGGCTCTATAAGGAATACGCGGAGCTGCTCATGGAGCGCGGCCATGCCTACCGCTGCTTCTGCGAGAAGACGGCCTCCGAAGAGGACACAGGCGAATTTGACCGCGGGGACGATCCATGCCGCTGCATGAGCCGTGAGGAGTCCGACCGTCTCGCCGCCGAGGGCAGACCCTATGTCATCCGCCAGCTCATCCCGCACGAGGGGACGACCACCTTCCATGACGAGACCTTCGGCGATATCACCGTCGAGAACGCGAGCCTTGACGATCAGGTGCTCTTAAAGCGCGACGGACTGCCGACCTATAACTTCGCAAATGTCGTTGACGACCACCTCATGGGCATCACCCACGTCGTGCGCGGCAGCGAGTATCTCTCCTCCGCCCCGAAGTACAATCTGCTGTACGAGGGCTTCGGCTGGGACATCCCGAAGTATGTCCACTGCTCGCCCGTCATGCGCGACGCGCACAACAAGATGTCCAAGCGCCACGGCGACCCGTCCTACGAGGATCTTATCGCCCAGGGTTACCTGACCGACGCCGTCATCAACTATGTCACGCTCCTCGGCTGGAGCCCGCGCGGCGAGCAGGAGATATTCAGCATGGACGAGCTTATCGATATCTTTGACCTTGCCGGTATCTCCAAGTCCCCCGCGATCTTTGACATTGACAAGCTGCGCTACTTCAACAGCGAGTATATCCGCGCGATGAGCCCCGAGGACTTTGCCAAAGCGGCGGAGCCGTATATCCGCCGGAGCGTGAAGAACCCCGCGTATGACGCCGCGGCCATCGCCGCGCTTCTCCAGCAGCGTACCGAGGTGCTGACCGACATCCCGGAGAAGGTCGACTTCTTTGACGAACTGCCCGAGTACGATACCGAGCTCTTTGTCCACAAGAAGTCCAAATCCGATAAGGACAGCTCCAGGGACGTGCTGGAGAAGATCGTCCCGATATTCGAGGCACTGCCGATGTGGGACGACGAGCATATCATGGGTGCGATGGTCGGACTTGCCGAGGCGATGGAGGCGAAGAACGCAAAGGTCATGTGGCCTGTGCGCATCGCGGCCGCGGGCAAGGCAGTCACTCCCGGCGGCGCGGTCGAGATATGCCGCATCCTCGGAAAGGATGAGACTCTCCGCCGCCTGAATGTGGCGCTCGAAAAGCTCGGCTAATCAATAATAATCTGCCCCTTTGACGGTGATACTAATAAGCGTCAAAGGGGTGTTTTTATGTCCGCAAAAGCAAAACAGCTTATCATTATATATACCGCCGCGGCGCTCGTTACGCTCAGCGTGCTCTCGGCAGTGCTGTACTCAAAGCTTGCCGTCTACCGGCTTACCGCGCTCTACAGCTCCTCCGGCGCGTTCGAGACGACAGTCTCCGCTGTCGATGGACTGAGCCGCTCGCTTAAAAAGAGTCTGTACGTCACTGACGCGACCTTGGGGCGCAGCATATGCACTCAGGCCTACGCCAACGCGCTGGCCGCCGAGGCTGCGCTCTCGGCGCTGCCGTTTTCGACGCAGGAGCTCGAGCAGCTCTCGGGCTTCCTCAACCGCGCCGGGGACTACGCAAAGAGCCTCGGCGCGCAGAGCGGCGACGATCTCAGCGGTGAGCAGAAGCAGCAGCTCAAGGCCATGTCCGATACCGCTGCGGAGTTCTCCTCCCGTCTGCGCGATATGCAGGGGCGCGTCAACTCCGGGGAGCTCATCATGGACAGCCGCGAGGAGCAGCTTCAGAACATCGGCATCGAGGACACGGGAAAGCTCAGCGCCGAGCTTCTGGGCTACGAGGCGGACTTCACCGCGCCCGAGGATTTTCAATATGACGGGCAGTACAGCACCCGCCCGGAGAAGGAGCGCGGAAAGCTGAGCGAGGAGCAGGCGCGGGTGCTCGCCGCCGAGGCCGTTGGCATGGAGCCGCGCGAACTCAAGGACGAATACGGCTATGAGGGCGAGGACGGCCGCCGCTGCTACAGCGCGGGAAACGTGCTCCTGTGCGTCAGCTCGCGCGGACTTGAATCTCTGTCACAGTCGCGGCTCGTAGGCTCCGGGAGCATCAGCGCGGAGCAGGCCGAGGAGATCGCGCAGGACTTTCTGAAAGCGCGCGGCTATGACAGCCTGAGTCTCAGCGAGCGCGGCGGGAACGGGAGTGTCGCCTCGTTCCGCTTTGTCCCCGTGCAGGACGGTGCGCTGCGCGTCGACGACTATATCAGCGTCTCCGTCGCGCTCGACGACGGCAGCATATATTCCTATGACGCGACGCGCTATTCGGACGATGTGCCGGAGCTTGACTGGAGCTGCGACGAGGAGACAGCGCGCGGCAGCCTGCCCGATAACGTGAGCGTGATCGGCAGCCGCAAGGTGATCGTGCAGCGCCCCGGCGGGGAATATATGGCCTGCTACGAATTTGACTGCACCGGCAGTGAGGGCGAGAGCCTGTGCATCTACGCCGACGGCTCCGACGGACGGCAGTGCAGAATACAGCTTGAGGGCGTATAAACCTTAGCGTTATTTTAACAGCCGCGGCTGGGCGGAGCTATCTTCGCAGCCGCGGTCGTTTGCTTTTGGGCAGCTCTCACAGCATTGTATACATTGACGAAACTATGACACATCCGACTTTTTCATTTGTGCAGATTCGCGTTTGACAAGATTCTGTCAATATAATACAATACTGTAGCAGCTTTATATACAAATACGTGGAGTCTGTAAGTTTTTGACCGTGTGCGTCAATTTTGACAAAGTAAAAAGGTAAGTTTTGCTTGAATCTATATGCGCGTTAAGGTATCATAAAGACAGCTTTTTTAATAACGCATTGCGGGATAAAGAGGGGGTGTGCCAATGTCATTTGAAGCAGTAAGCAATATTGCTCAGGCGGAAGCTCAGGCCAAGGTCACGGTAGCTGAAGCCGAGAGCAAGGCGAAGCAGATGCTGGCTGACGCGGATACCGCGGGCAAGCTTGCGATCGATGCCGCCTGCGCAAAAGCCGAGGAGGAGCTCAAGGAGCTCAGCCGCCAGGTCAGCGAGAAGGCAAGGGCTCAGGCCAAGGGCCTTTCCGGTGAGCTGGAAAATCAGAAAGCAGCGCTGCGCGCCAGAGCCGAAGGGCGGCTGGAGCAGGCAGCAGCTCTTGTTGTGGAAAGGATAGTGAACAGCTGAGATGGCCATTCTAAAAATGAAAAAGCTCCGCCTTATTGCTGTCCGTTCCAATAAGGAAGAACTCCTGCGGGAGCTTATCAGGCATGGCTGCGTGGAAATTTCTGAGCTTGAGGGCGAGCTTCACGGCACGGATATCGAAGCGCTGGTACATCGGGAGAGCAGCGACGTCGCATCTCTCAAGAGCCGGCACACAACGCTGACGCATGCCATTGACCTGCTGGATCATTATGCCCCGAAGAAGGGCAAGCTTCTCTCCGCAAAGCCGGAGCTTGACGACCGCGTCCTGCTGGACGATACCGGCCTTGCCGGTGCGCTCAAGGTCGCCGAAGGCATCGAGAGCTACGACGCGCGCATCAAGCGCATCAGCGCCGAGGAGAGCCGCCAGCGCGGCGTCATCCAGTCGCTCCAGCCGTGGCTCGATCTCGACCTGCCGCTCGGTACCGAGGGCACGGAACGCTGCGCGGTGCTGCTCGGCACCATACCCGCCCGCACGGAGCTGGGTCAGGTAGAAGCGGCGCTCGAGCAGATAGACGCCGAGAGCGAGCTCTTCTGTGTGCATGAGGAGAAGAAGGAGCACTACGTCGTATTCGTGTGCATGCGCGAAAAGCTTGCCGAAATGCAGGAATGCCTGCGCGGCTTCGGCTTCAGCGCGGCGTCCTTCGCGGGCGTCAGCACCTCGGCAAAGGAATGCAGCGCCGAGGCGCGCTCCGAGCTTCAGTCGCTTGCAACCGAAAAGGAAAACTGCGTGCAGTACATCGTCGGCGAAGCCGTCAGGCGCGACGAACTGAAGCTTGCGGCAGACCGCGTGAGCGTGCAGATATCTCTGGCCGAGGCCGGGGACAAGCTCTACGGCACGGACAGCGCCGTTATCATGGAGGGCTGGTACCCCGAGGAGCGCGAAGCGGAGCTCAATGAAGTGTTCGAGCGCTTCGGCTGCGCTTGGGAAGCTCTCGTCCCCGAGGAGGATGAGTACCCCAATGTCCCTGTAAAGCTCAAGAATAATAAGATCACCAACGCGCTCAATATGGTGACGAACATGTACAGCCTGCCGGCCTACGGCAGTCTCGACCCGAACCCGCTCATGGCTCCGTTTTTCATCCTGTTCTACGGACTCATGATGGCGGATATGGGCTACGGCATCATAATGATCCTCGCAGCGGTGATAGCAATGAAGAAGATGAAGCCGAGGGCAGGCTCGCTGTCGTTCTGCCAGCTGCTGCTCTACTGCGGCATCGCGACCTTTATAATGGGCGCGATAACCGGCGGCTTCTTCGGTGACGCGCTCGTGAAGATCGGCGGCATCCTCGGCAAGCCCGAGGGCTGGGGCGAGCTTCCGAGTCTCTTCACCCCGCTCAACGATACCGTCTATGTCCTTGTCGGCTCGATGGCGCTCGGCCTTATCCACCTCAACACGGGTCTTGCCATCAGCTTTATCAAGAAGATAAAGCACGGCCAGATAGCCGACGCGATCTGGGAAGAGGGCTCTCTGTGGGTCACGCTCGCCGGTATCATCCTCTACGTGCTGAAGATCGGCAATGTCTCCGGTGTCCCGGTCGTGCTCATCATCGGCGCAGTGATGATCTTCTACGGCGGCTCACGCGGCTCCAAGGGCATCTTCGGCAAGCTCGGCAGCCTGTTCGGGACTCTTTACAATACCGCCACCGGCTGGTTCGGCGATATCCTGTCCTATACCCGTATCATGGCTCTGATGCTCGCCGGCTCCGTCATCGCGACGGTGTTCAACACCATCGGCGCTATCGCCAACAGCTTCTGGCTCTTCATACCGATCTTCATCATCGGTCACGGCCTGAACTTCGCGCTGAACCTTCTCGGCTGCTATGTCCACGACCTGCGTCTCCAGTGCCTGGAGTACTTCGGCAAGTTCTATGAGGACGGCGGCCGCCCATTCGATCCGCTTACGGTAAAAACGAAATACTACAACGTAGCAGAATAAATTTAGGAGGAAAATAAAAATGGAATTTCTGTTTGCACATTCCGGTCTGGCAATAGGTCTTCTCGGCGCAGGTCTGGCTGCATGCCTTGCAGGCGCAGGCTCCGGTCTCGGTACCGGCATCGCCGGTGAAGCGGGCGCAGGTCTCGTCACCGAGGATCCTTCCAAGTTCGGTAAAGTCATGATCCTTCAGGTCATCCCCGGCACCCAGGGTCTCTACGGTCTGGTCGTCTTCTTCGTCGCCATTATGCAGATGGGTCTGCTCAACGGCACCGGCGCCGACCTGAGCTTCATCGACGGCTGCCGCTACTTCGCAGCCTGCATGCCCATTGGTATCGGCGGTCTCGTCACCGCTAAGGCACAGGGCAAGGTCGCTGCCGCTTCCGTCAGCCTGCTTGCAAAGAACCCCGACCACTGGGCAAAGGGCATGATCCTCTGCATCACCGTCGAGTTCTACGCCATTCTGTCCCTGCTTGCATCCATGATGATGCTCCTCTCCATTTGATGGGGATCTCTCTTAAAAATTCAAAAAGGCAGGACATACTATGAAAGGCACTGAAAAGATAATCGCACATATCCAGGCTGACGCCAAGGCACAGGCCGATGCGATACTGGCTCAGGCAGAGCAGCAGTGCGCAGAGATCCGCCGGGACTATGAGATAAAGGCAAAGGACGCTTACGCCGAGAAGATCCGCCTCGGCGTCAAGTCGAATCAGGACAAGCTTGACAGCGTAGAGCGCCTGACCCGCATGGAGAGCAGGAAAGCCATCCTCGCTCTAAAGCAGGAGATGGTCTCCGCGGGCTTTGACAAGGCCGTGGAAGAGCTTATCGCACTGCCGCAGGAGAAGTACATTGCTCTGCTTGCAAAGCTTGCCTCTCAGGCCTCCTCCACCGGCGATGAAGAGATCGTGCTCAACGCGCGCGATAAGGCCGAGATAGGCGCGGCAGTCGTCAAGGCTGCGAATGCCCTTCTCCCCGGCGGCAAGCTCACGCTTTCCGATGATACCGGCGACTTCAGGGGCGGGCTTATTCTCCGCCGCGGAAGCATCGAGGCCAACTGCACCATCGAGCTTCTGGTAGAGCTGTGCCGCGGCGATATGTCCGCGCAGCTTGCCGGAGTTCTCTTTGAATAACGGCCCGGCCGTAAATCCCGAAACAGGGAGGGAAAAAATTGTCAAATAAAAAAGAAGCGTATCTCTGCACCTCCGCTATGCTTCGCGCAAGAGAGCCGAGGCTTCTCAGCAATGAGAAGGCGGAGCGCATGCTGGATGCCGCCGCCTTTGAGGACGCCGCGAAGCTCCTGACCGACTGCGGGTACCCCGACATGTCGGCAATGAGCGCGGGCGAAATTGAGGAGACTCTGGCGGAGCACCGCTCGGCAATTTTCGATGAGCTGGGTAAAATGGTGCCCGACAGCGCGCTTACGGATATATTCAAGCTCAAGTACGATTACCACAACGCTAAGGCCATCATCAAGGGTGAGGCGATGGGTCAGGATGCGAAGCACCTGCTCAGCGATTCCGGGCGCATCCCGGGGCTGAAGCTGCTCGAGCTGTACAATGAAGAGAAGCGCATCATGCTGCCGGAGACGCTGGCAAACGCTATGGAAGAAGCCAAGGCGACGCTTGCACGCACCGCGAATCCCCAGCTTGCCGACTTCGTGCTCGACAAGGCATATTTCACCGAGCTTCGCGCCGCTGTCGACAAGGTGGACAGCCCGTTCCTGCGCGGCTATGCTGCCATCCTCATTGACAGCGCAAACCTACGCAGCGCCGTGCGCACTCTGCGCATGGGCAAGGGGCAGGACTTTCTGCGCGAGGTGCTCATACCGGACGGCAATGTCGGCGCGGAGCGCGTCGCGAATGCCACGGATAAGGACAGCCTTGCTTCTCTCTATGCCCACAGCGCGCTTGAAAAGGCCGCCGTTCTCGGCGGCGAGGCGCTCTCCGGCGGCAGCATGACGGCCTTTGAGCTTGCCTGCGACAACGCCGTGAACGACTACCTCAAGGGCGCGCGCCTTATCAGCTACGGCTGCGAGGTGCCGGTCGCCTATATGGCGGCGGTCGAGGGCGAGATAACCGCGATCAGAATGATCCTCACGGGTCGGCTTGCGGGTGTCCCCTCACAGACCATCCGGGAAAGGCTGCGTGATCTGTATGTATAAAATAGCTGTCATAGGCGGCAGAGACACCGTCATGGGCTTCAAGGCACTCGGCCTTGAGACATATCCCGCGGCGGACGGCGCGGAAGCAGGCAGGATCCTCAAGAGCCTCACCCGCGAGAACGACGATTACGCCATCATCTACATTGAGGAAAACTTCGCCGCGCAGATTCAGGCGGAGATAGACAAATTCAAGGACAGCCCCACCCCGGCGATCATCCTGATCCCCGGCCGCGAAGGCTCCATAGGCCTCGGCCAGTCGGCTCTGAGAGCGGCGGTCGAGCGTGCCGTCGGCACGAATATTCTGGGAGACTGATCCTCCCCATATCAATCCGAAAACCGCGGCAGTCAGCTGCGCGGTTTGGAAAGGAACATGTAAATGAGCGGAACTATAACAAAGGTTTCCGGACCGCTTGTTGTGGCCGAGGGTCTGGCGGACGCCAACGTCTCCGACGTTGTGCGTGTCGGCTCTCAGCACCTGATAGGCGAGATCCTTAACATGACCGGCGACAAGGCCTCTATTCAGGTCTATGAAGAGACCTCCGGGCTTGGACCCGGCGCCGAGGTCATCACCACCGGTATGCCGCTGTCCGTCGAGCTCGGACCCGGCATGCTGGACAATATCTATGACGGTATCCAGCGCCCCCTGCCCGAGATGCGTAAGCTCTCAGGCGACTGCATCGCGAGAGGTATCGACGTTCCCGCGCTCAACCGCGAGAAGAAGTGGGAGTTCGTCCCCGTCGCAAAGCCCGGCGATAAGGTGCGCGCGGGCGACGTGCTCGGCACCGTCCAGGAGACGAGCGCGATCCTGCATAAGATCATGGTCCCGAACGGCATCGCCGGCGAGGTCGTCAGCATCGAGAGCGGCGAGTTCACCGTCGAGCAGACCGTCGCCGTCGTGAAGGACGCGAAGGGCGCAGAGCACAAGCTCAACATGATCCAGCGCTGGCCTGTCCGTATCGCAAGACCCTATGAGAAGAAGTACGTCCCCAGCCGTCCCATGAACTCCGGACAGCGTATCATCGATAAGCTCTTCCCGATCGCCAAGGGCGGCACGGCTGCCGTCCCCGGCCCCTTCGGTTCCGGCAAGACCGTCGTGCAGCACCAGCTCGCGAAGTGGTCGGACGTGGACATCGTCGTCTACATCGGCTGCGGCGAACGCGGCAACGAGATGACCGACGTTCTTATGGAGTTCCCCGAGCTGAAAGACCCGCGCAACGGCGAGCCGCTGATGAAGCGTACCGTGCTTATCGCGAACACCTCCGATATGCCCGTTGCCGCGCGTGAAGCCTCTATCTACACCGGTATCACCATCGCCGAGTATTTCCGTGACATGGGCTATGACGTCGCCGTTCTGGCTGACTCCACCTCCCGCTGGGCAGAGGCTCTGCGTGAAATGTCCGGCCGTCTCGAAGAAATGCCCGGTGAAGAAGGCTATCCCGCCTACCTCGCCTCCCGTCTGGCTCAGTTCTATGAGCGCGCCGGTGTCGTCGAGTGCATGGGCGCGGACGAGCGTCAGGGCTCCGTCACCGCTATCGGCGCTGTTTCACCTCCGGGCGGCGATATTTCCGAGCCTGTCTCTCAGGCGACAATGCGTATAGTCAAGGTTTTCTGGGCGCTCGACTCCAGCCTTGCCTATGCAAGACACTTCCCCGCCATCAACTGGCTGACCTCCTACTCCCTGTATGTTGACACTCTCCGCCCGTGGTACACCGAGCAGTTCGGCGAGGCCTACATGCAGAACCGCGAGAAGGCCATGCACATCCTTCAGGAGGAGAGCGAGCTTCAGGAGATCGTCCGCCTCGTCGGACAGGACGCCCTGTCCCCGGCTGACCGTCTCACCATGGAGACCGCGAAGATGATCCGCGAGGACTTCCTCCAGCAGAACGCCTTCGTCGATGAGGACGCTTACTCCTCCTACGCAAAGCAGTTCCGCCTGCTGGATATGATCCTCAGCTATGATACTCTCTGCCGCAATGCGCTGACGCTCGGCGCTGACATGAACAGCCTGTTCGTCATCGACGCGCGCGAGAAGATAGGCCGCGCAAAGATGGCCAACCAGGATACCTTTGAGGAGGATTACGCGGCGATCGCGGCCGAAATGAAGGCCGAGATAGACGCAGTTATTGCCGGAGGTGAGGAAGCATGATCAAAGAATATAAGACCATAAGAGAGATCGCCAGCCCCCTGATGGTGGTCGACGGCGTTGAAGGCGTCACCTATGACGAGCTTGGCGAGCTTGAGCTTCCCAACGGCGAAGTCCGCCGCTGCAAGGTCCTCGAGGTTGAGGGCAACAAGGCTGTTGTGCAGCTGTTCGAGTCCGCGCAGGGTATCAACCTTGCCGAGACCAAGGTTCGCTTCCTCGGTCATCCGCAGCAGCTCGCCGTCAGCGAGGACATGCTCGGCCGTGTCTTCAACGGCATGGGTCAGCCCATCGACGGCGGCCCCGCCATTCTTGCCGAGGCGCACATGGACATAAACGGCCTGCCGATGAACCCGGCATCCCGTGCCTACCCCGCTGAGTTTATCCAGACCGGCGTCTCCACGATCGACGGTCTGAACACCCTCGTCCGCGGTCAGAAGCTGCCGATATTCTCCGGCTCAGGTCTGCCGCACGCGGCTCTCGCCGCGCAGATCGCGCGTCAGGCAAAGGTTCTGGGCGATAACGAGACCTTCGCTGTCGTCTTTGCCGCAATAGGCATCACCTTTGAAGAGTCCGAGTACTTCATCGAGGACTTCCGCCGCACCGGCGCTATCGACCGTACCGTCGTTTTCTCGAACCTCGCGAACGACCCTGCCGTCGAGCGTATCGCCACTCCGCGTATGGCGCTGACCGCGGCTGAATATCTCGCCTTCGAGAAAGACATGCAGGTGCTCGTCATCCTCACCGACATCACCAACTATGCCGAAGCTCTGCGTGAGGTCTCCGCGGCGAAGAAGGAAGTCCCCGGCCGCCGCGGCTACCCCGGCTACCTGTACACCGACCTTGCCACCATGTATGAGCGCGCAGGCCGCCGTCAGGGCAAGAAGGGCTCGATCACCATGATCCCGATCCTCACCATGCCCGAGGACGACAAGACCCACCCCATCCCCGACCTTACCGGCTACATCACCGAGGGGCAGATCATCCTCAGCCGTGAGCTGCACCGCAAGGGCATCGTGCCCCCGGTCGACGTTCTGCCGTCCCTGAGCCGTCTGAAGGATAAGGGCATCGGCGTCGGCAAGACCCGTGAGGATCACGCCGGCACGATGAACCAGCTCTTCGCCGCGTACTCCCGCGGCAAGGACGCCAAGGAGCTTATGACCATACTCGGCGAAGCCGCTCTGTCGGATGACGATAAGCTCTTCGCAAAGTTTGCCGATGAGTTTGAAAAGCGCTATGTCAGCCAGGGCAACACCACCAACCGCAGCATCGAGGAGACCCTCGACCTCGGCTGGGAGCTGCTGAGCCTGCTGCCGCGCCGTGAACTCAAGCGTGTCAAGCCCGAGATGATCGACAAGTACATGCCCAAAAAGTAAGACCCCATATAACACAAATTAACTGAATTACGGAGGTGATACTTTTTGGCAGGTAAGACGATAACCCCGACCAGAATGGTGCTCAACCAGCTCAAGGGCAGGCTCAAGACCGCGCGCCGCGGCCATAAGCTGCTCAAGGACAAGCGCGATGAGCTGATGCGCCAGTTCATGGATGTGGTCAAGCTCAATAAGCAGCTGCGTACCCGCGTCGAGGAAGGGCTGACCGGAGCTTTCGCGTCCCTGCAGGTCGCAAGCTCCATCATGTCCCCCGAAATGCTGGAGCAGGCGCTGCTCTATCCGCGCCAGAGCGTCGAGCTCGGCATGGATTTCAAGAACATTATGAGCGTCAACGTCCCGGTGTACAGCTTCCATACCAAGAATAACGATCCCTCTGAGGTTTATCCCTACGGCTTTGCCCAGACCTCCGGCGAGTTGGACGACGCGCTGGAAAAGATGGCCAAGGTGTTCGAGGATATGCTGGAGCTGGCGCAGGTCGAGAAGACCATGCAGCTGCTCGCAGAGGAGATAGAAAAGACCCGCCGCCGCGTCAACGCCTTGGAGTACGTTATGATCCCCGAGCTTGAGGAGAACATCAAATATATCTCCATGAAGCTTGAGGAGAACGAGAACTCCACCAAGGTCAGGCTGCTCAAGGTCAAGGAAATGGTGCTTCAGGACGCCCACAATTACAAATAAGCAAAACCAAAAACACCCCTGCCGTCACATGACGGCGGGGGCGTTTTTGGTTTTATTCGGTTTTCACTCAGGCGCGGCGCTTCTTATAGATAACTGCCGCCGCGCCTGCGCATGCGAGGGACGCCGCCACCACGGCTATCCACAGGCCGAGGTTCGAATCATCGCCGGTCCTCGGTGAGCCCTTGCCGCTCGTCACGGTGACGGAGACGCTGTCATTAAGCTTCTGGCCGCTGAGATCATAGACCAGACCGGCTGCCGTGGCTTCGGTGACGGAGGCCGTGTTCTCTATCACAGACCCGGCGGCGAGACCGTACTTGAGCTTCGCGGTCAGCGTGAGGGTCACGGACTTGCCGTTTGCAAGGCTTGCGACCGTCCATGTGCCGGTCCCAGTGTAGTAACCGCCGGTGCTGTCAGAATAGCGAAGTCTGGAATCGAGCGTGTCAGCGACGGTGATATTGCTCAGGTCGACGCCGGTGTTGTTCGTCACGGTGACGGTGTAATTCACGACAGAGCCGGGAGTCGCGCTGGTCTTATCCGCGGTCTTCGTGATGGTGAGTTTGCTCCAATCGGGCTGGGTATATGTGTTCTCGATCTTCAGCAGGATGGGCTGACGGACGTCGGTCGTTGGCACGGGGAGCGTGAATTTGAAAGTGCTGCTTCCAAGCGCGCAGAGATAACCGGGAACGTCATATCCCGACTGGGTGAAGCTGAAGGTCAGCTCTGTACCGGCCTGGAGGGTGACATTCTTTGCGGAAAACTCGAGGTACGGTACGCCGTTCTCAGTTCCTGGGGTGAGAGCAAGCGGGCCTTGGAAGGCGATCGCATCCTCCGGTGCGCTGACGCAGTTCAGCTTATAGCCGAAGCTGTCGGGCAGCTTCGCCAGACCCTTGAAGTAGGTGCGCACCGTCAGGGACGGATAGGTGTAAAGATTTTCCTTGACGTAGCTGAGCGTTATTTCAGCATTGATACCGGCGATCGCGTCTTGGGCAGTGACCTTGATCGGATCGGTCTCCGTTGTCAGTGTGCAGATATAGCCGGGAATGTCGTAGTCCGACTGCGTGAAGCTCAGGGAGTATTCCTGACCGAGGATCACATCCGCTGTGGTGGTGAACGTGCGGGAGATTTGCCCCGATGCGTCTTTCACTGCTGTGCCGAGCGCGATGTTTCCCTTGAGATCGCCCTTGGGGAAAATATTGCTGTCCGCGCCGGTGAGCGTATAATTTGCGGGAACCTGAGAGACGTCTTTAAGCCCGTTAAAGATGACTTTGACGTTGACCGGGACGGGGGTATAAACAGTCGTCTTTGCGGAAGCTTCTTTGGTGGTGGTGATATCGACGGTGTCAGTGCCGCGCACTGCTTTGGTAATTTTTGCAAGGCTGTTGATTTCACCGGAAGCATCGGCATTGACCTTTGCCGTTACGGTATATTTGGCGGCTGCGCCTTTCTTAAGGCCGGTGACCTTGGCGGTCACGGTGCCGAGCTGCGAATCATGCGAGAGCGTTCCGGTCGCCCCGTCGACCAGTGTACTGCCGGTATATGCAAGCGTACCGGGCAGGAAATCTTCAACGTATACCTCGTCTAGATCGGTATCAGTGTTGTTGGTGACTTCTACGGTATAGGTGAGCGTATCACCGGGTTTTGCCGTGGACTTGTCAACGGTCTTCTCTATGGTGAGATTCTTCAATGAGTATACTTCAGCATAAGCTGTGCCGAAGTTTCCGGAAGTGATATCATTGCCTATTCTTACTTCGTATATATCTGCTTTATTCGTGGCAGTTGTAGCCGTCTTATAGTATGAGAATTTTGCGTTTACGTTATAAGAGGCAGAAGTGCCGTCCGGAAGTCCTTTCTCACCGATAAGATTAGCTGACAAAATGGCTGTGGACGAATTGGTATTCAAATGCCACGAGCCCTCAACAGCGCGGTTCCCAAGCCTTTCAACACCGGTAGGCAAACCGTTGCTGACGCGTACTATCTTCAAATGTTTTCCGGTGTTATTGGTAATCTCTACGGTATAAGTAAATTCCTGATTGATATCCGCAATGGACGTGTTAGGGGTCACGCTGATGGTAAGCCCCGGCAAGTCCGAGCCCGGAGCGCGTTCTATGCTTGTCGTAGCCGTCGCGCTGTTGCCGGCACCGCTGGGCATAGTGTAGTGCTCGCTTTTTGCTTCGGTAATTTGTGCTGTGTTCACAGCGGTTCCGGAAGCATTACTGGTCAGTGTCGCCTCCACGGAAAAGAATGCGTTGGTGCCCGCTTTAAGACCGTCTTGAAGCTTGGCCTCTATGCTGTCTGGGCGAGTGGTATATTTCCATTTAACATTGCTGTCTGTGCCGGAGAATCCCTGAATACACGATGGGAATGTATCCTCAACGCATATATATGACAAATCGTAGCCTGTGTTATTGGTGACCGTTATGGTATAGTTAAGCGTCTCGCCGGGAAGTGCTGTGTCCTTGTCGACCTTCTTTTCGATCGTGAGCTTCGACCAGTCGATTCCCGATAAGGTCGCTGTTGCGCTGGCAGTGGGAGAACCAACAAGTCCTGAATTTTCGTAATCTGCGGAGACTATTTTCGCGGTGTTAATAGCGGTAGTAACACTGCCGGTTTCGAACTTTGCCGTAATATTAAAGGAAGCTTCTGAACCTGCCGTGAGCGTATCGTTGAAAGAAACACCTTTAACGGAAGGATTTCTAGATAAAGCAAAAGTCCAATCATCAGATGTTCCGGGCTCAGCAGAAACATTCGCGGGCAGAGTATCTTCGACAATCACGTTCCTCAAATCAAAGCCGGTGCCGTTTGTAACGGTCACAGTATATGTGAACGGTTCGTTGAGCTTCGGGTTGGCAGGGGCAACGGACATGCTTATGGTCAGACCCGCCCAGTAAGGGGTTTTAGGAGTCGGTTCCCACTGGGCGTAGAGAATAAGGTTGTCGCCGGGAGCCGTTATCACCTGACCGACTTCATAAGGCGTTCCGCTGCCGTCCGACGCGGTGTTCCAGTTGACAAAATGCTTGTTGTAGGGAGGCCGGAACGTATTACTACCCAACACGGGGTAGCTCTCGCCCTCTGTGGCAGACTCAGACACAACCGGCTCCACGCTGCTGTAGTTGGGGGAATAGAGAATATTGATCTTCTGGGGTACATATTGCCACTGGGCATAGAGCGTGGTGTCCCCGGTGACGGTTATCTGATTATTGCCGTTGTATCGATCCCGCTCGCCATCTTTATCTATAGTCCAATAGAGGAAGGCGTGTTTGGCTCTGTCTATGCCGGTGTCGAAGCGAGGCTTTACCGTGAAGGTATACTCTTCTCCGACATTAAAGGTCTTCTTCTCGCTGCACGAGCCGGTTCCGCCGTTTGCGTCATAGGTAAGGGTGATGTCGACCGTCTTGGGCGCGGCGTCCTCAGAGCTGCCCTTGGCGGGCTGCTCTGTATCGCCGATGGGCGTGTCTTTATTTTCATCCTTGGCCGCGTCGTCCTTAGGTGCGTCTTTTGATCCATCCTTGGCTGCATCGTCCTTCGGGACGTCCTTGGATTCGTCCTTGACGGTGTCTCCGGACTTCTCATCTGTCTTGGTCGCGTCGGTCTTACCGTCAGCCTTGGGAGTGTCCCCGGTCTTTTCCTCGACCTTGGGAACATCCTCTGTCTTTGCCGGCTCCTCAGTCTGCGCGGCCGCTGTCTGGTCTCCCTCCGCGAAAGCGGCGAAGGGCAGCATGCTCACGAGCATCGCGAGCAGCAGCAAAACGGACAGAAGCGTCTTCCATGAATTCTTCCTCATATCGTCCGGCTCCTTTCAAAAGAGACTATTTTACTTATATAGTATATCTGGTAACAGTCTCAAATACAAGGAAGATCAGGAAACAATTAGTTACAATATGGTACACATGCCATAGCAGTGTATATGGTTTATCATTAAAATGCTATGCAGCGTGGCACCCGACCTTGGCTCTCCCTCCGTGAGAGTTCAGCTTGTCAAAAAAGTCCTGTAAGGACTTTTTTGACAAGCTGAACCGCCCCCGCCGTCAGTTGACGGCGGGGGCGGCTTGATCCAGAAGTGTATTTCGTCAGTCGATGTGTATGACCTTCCGGCAGAGGTCGGCGGCGGAAACATTGGGGTTGTGGTAGCGCTCACGCTTGACGGTCGCGCCGCCCATGTTTATCGCCTGCTTCGGGCAGTACTGCAGGCAGCTCAGGCAGCCGATGCAGTTCGTGCCGATGCTGGCTCTGCCGTTCGCAATGCTGATGTTCCCGCGCGGGCAGAGCCTTGCGCACTGGCCGCAGCCGACGCAGCTGTCTGTCACGGTCATCTTTGCGGCTTTCTTGCCCGAGAGCATCGGCCATGCCTTTGCTTCGAGGGCGTTCACGGGGTTCGACAGCGGGCGTCCGCTGAGGTGCTTGACATAGAGAATGTCGTCCGCGATCTTCGCCGCCAGCTTCTCGGAGCGCGCCTGTGCCTTCTCCGCATCGAGCGGGGGCAGCATCAGATTGTGCGGCATGAGCCATATGCAGGAGCACTGGTGGGTTATGCCCGCCCAGTAATCCAGCGGCACGATGTCATGGATCTTCGCCATGCCCACGCCGGGGTAACCGGCATAGCACACGACGCCGAAAGTGTAGCTCTCGGGGTCGACGCGCAGCTCGGAGACAAACTTCTCCACATCGCCGGGCAGGCCGCCCGCGTAGCAGGGGAACACGAAGCCGACGCGCTTTGCACCGCGCACGTCCTTCACCTCAGGCTCCGCGCGCATCATGACAATGTCCGTGTCTCCAAGGCGCTTTGCGATGTTCTTTGCGATATCGAGACAGTTGCCGCTGCCGGAATAACAGAATATAACGTTTTTGCTCATTTGTACTCCTCCTTGTGAAAATATTGCCTATCCACTGCTGCTATTATATAACGCAGAATTATTCTGGGCAATATACAAAGAATAAAATTTTGTATCACGCGGAGGAAAAACGGTGTTGTTTCTATGCTCTGAGTACTTCGCGGCTTCGGCGCGTCAGCAGCCTCACCGCGGTGAACACCAGCCATGTGCCGAAGCACACGCAGGGGATATACGGCGCCGTTGCAGCGTACCAGCCGAAGCGGGAGGCGATGCCCTTTCGGTAAGTGCCGTTATGACCCGGCCTCCGGCAGCGCAGACCAAAAGCCCAATCGCGACGCCGAGCACCGCCGCTCCAAGGATATCCGTCGGATAATGGACATAGAGATAAAGCCTTGAAAATGCGATGAGGGCAGCAAGCGGTATGGCGGCGAGGCCAAACTTAGCGTTCGCCTTGGTCAGCACCGTTGCGCCGATAACGGACGAGAGCGTATGCCCGGACGGGAAAGAATAGTCGGTGGGGTTTGGGATCAGCAGCCTTACGCTTTCATCCACCCAGCACGGGCGCGGCCTTGCGATCAGCGGCTTCAGGGTCAGGTTTCCGGTCAGCACCCCAAGCGCCAGCGCGACCAGAAGAAGCACGCCATACCTGCGGTATTTCTTCGTGATAAGCAGGGCTGCTGCCGCAAGGAGCCAGACCGCATCGCCGTTTCCGAGCAGCGTGATCTTCGGCATCAGGAAATCCAGCGCCGGGCAGACCAGCGTATCCTGTATCCAGTGCAGGATAGTCCAATCCAAATTCATGTTCATATCCTCTTTCTGTAAAAAATAAGAGCGCCTTATACCATAGCTGTTGTTATGGTATAAGGCGCTCTTAAATTGCCTTGAAAGCAAATTAAAACAGAAATTAAAAAGTATGCCTGCGGAATGATAGGCGGCTCTGTATATTCATCTCTCTACGAACGTGCAGATTTGTTGACTATAGCAGAAACATAGCGCCCATTATTATCAGCAGCTCGCTGTCGCCGCTCTCGCGGTACATGAGATAGAGAATGAGCAGGAGGATGATGTCGTCCGTTTCCAGCTCGCCTATCTTATCCGGCAGCAGCCGCCCTATATCTCCAATCCCGTTGAGCAGCCCGCCGGGAGCGGGCTCCGGCGGCTTCGGCCGCACCGGCGGCGGAGGCTGCCGCCGCGGTATCTGCTCCCTCGGCGGCGCGCGCCGCTCCTCCCCGCTCTCTGGGAAGCGCTCAACGCGCCCGCTGTTTCCCTGATAGCGGTTAATCACTGCTGTCTCCTCCCATCTCGCCCATGGCTATGCGCGCTATCGACGCAAGCCGGGCAAGCTTGATGGCTTTATCCATCTTGCTCCTGCGCTTTTCGGACAGGTATGGCTTCATCGCCTCCAGCAGTGCGCGCTCCTGCTTCTTTTCTCCTGCGCCCGATGAAAGCGCGCGGCTGAGCCGCGCGAGCATCGCCGGGTCAATGGCACTGTCGCCGCCGAGGCTCTGCATGAGCGAGTCCAGCCCGCCGCCCGCGCTCTTCGTTTTCTCCGCCGGTGCATCCCCGCTGTCACCGCCGCCCATGAGCGACTTTGCCAGCCCCGCGATCTTTTCCATCTGCGCTGGGTCGCCGAGTATGCCGTTTATTTTGTCCTCAAGCTCGCTCACGGCCGCTTCACCTCCCGTTTACTGCGCTGTGCGCCTAATTTTCCATCATCCGGCGCACACTTTCCGCAAGACGCTTTCCCTCCTGAGTGCTCAGCATGGAGCTGAGCAGACTGCGCAGCGCTTCGCCGTCGCCGCTTTTGGCGGCCTGCTCGACGGCGTTCGCGTCGATGAGCTTTGCAAGCTTCGCCCCATCCTCGGACTCCGCAAGCTGCTTTATCTGCTCGGTCTTGCCGCGGCGCTCAAGCTCCCGGCCAAGCTGTTCAAAATTTTGCATTGCATCTCACCCCTGTTCGTTTTATTATATTCACAGTAAGCGCCCATGATAATTGCGAAAGGATCAAATATATGAAAGTCGCCGTTTTTTCCGATACCCATTCAAACAATGAGCTTATGCTCGAAGCCGTCCGCCGCTGCCGCCCCGACGCCGCGATACATCTCGGCGACCATGACCGGGACGCGGTCGAGCTGCGGCACGAGTTCCCGGGGCTGCCGGTCTACAGCGTCTGCGGCAACTGCGACCTGATGCCGCTCGCTCCGGAAAAGGACGTCGTTCAGCTCGGGCCGGTCAAGGCCTTCATCACGCACGGGCACCTGTACAATGTCAATTACGGGCGCGTGGATTCACTTGTCTATGCCGCGCAGGAGGCGGGCGCACAGCTTGCCATGTTCGGCCACACGCATCAGGCCTACTATGAGCAGATAGGCAGCGTGCAGGTTCTGAACCCCGGCACCGCAGGGCGCGGCAGGGAACTGACCTGGGCACTGGTCGAGATATTCGATAACGGTGCTTTCGCCTGCGAGATACGCAAGCTGTAAAGCGAGCTGAAAAAGCTTGGGGTATCCGGAAAAACCGGATACCCCTAACTTTTTTTGGAACCTGCAATAGTGCGAGCAGGTTATTTGCTGCATATTTTTCGTGCTGCAAAGGCTGCAGGAAGTGCTATGATCAGGAAGCACAGCCCACCACATAGCGTCCAGGAGATGAAGTTTTTTATCACCACTGTCCGGATCATTAAAACGCCGCATAATGTGACTGCAAATAAAAGGAGGATCGTCACGAAGAACGTAAGCAGGATCCTATGAATCGGCAGACGCAATATATTCTTTGCGGAGTAGGCCATGTAGTAGATCGCTCTGAACACCGTTGCGACCAGAGTTCCGATTGCAACGCCAAGCAGCGGCTCCCACTTGATCAGGATGCAGGAAAGAATGATGTTGATCAAAGCTTCGCTATAGGCTCCCCAGCGTGTTTGCTTCAAATGATCAGCTGCCACCGGCAGGCTTGAGCAAGGCAGCACCAGACAGTTCACTGCCTCCGCGAGGAGGAAAACCCAGGCAAATGCAGGCTGAATATAATTCACATCGGTTATTCCCTTTGTGTAGAGCCTGATGAACGGGACGATCAATATCCCTGCGCAGGAAAACAGAACCAGTGTGCCTGCCGATAGTAGTGTTTTATATTTCCGGTAAGTTTTCTGGAGAGCTGATTTGTCGTCTTTGGCTATACACTCACCAAATACCGCCTCCATGCCGCCTGAAAGAGCTTCTGTAATGGAGCGAATGCTGTTGATCACCATGTTATGTACGGAGTAGACCGCAACTAAACGCAAATCCGCCAGCAGAGTAAGAAGCACTATATCCGTGTTCTTATGAAGGAAATATGCGATATGCTGACCGATCCCTGTCCATTTTTGATCCAAGGCAGTTTTTTTGCTGCTCCGGGTAAGAATATAATGCTTCTTGACATAAACCGCATAGAGAACTGGCCGCACAACAAAAATGAGACTGCTGCCAAGTTTTACAAACACCAGCCCGGCACCCATTCTGACCAGAATAGCAACTGCGGCTGTATTGATCATCGTGGTGCCAACCATGATCAGATTGTTGACATACGCTTTTTTGTCCGCAACGATCAGGGTAAGGTTTGCCAGACCTCCTACGTACTTTGCTAATGTAGCCAGACCGATAGATAATACAAGCAGGAAAATATACGTCTTTGAGAAAATTGTCACGTGGGCCAAATCGTGATAACAAAGTCCCAGAATGACACTGTAGACAACAAATACGGCCGCGACATGATTGAAGAATTCTCTTACCGCATAATATACCGAGCTTGTTTCTGAAGTGTCATTTTTTGCAAGCGGCCCATAAAGCTTTGCACGGGCAACGCCGCCTATCCCACCCTCAAACAAGGTAATGTAGGACAGGAACTGGGCGATTGAGGCTGAGATACCGTAAGCCTCAGAGCCATAGGCTGCAATCAGGATCCGCGGGATCAAAATTCCGCAGGCCGTTGTAACAAGCTGATTGAGAAGCTGCGTCAGGATATTCAGTTTTGATTCGTCTGTTTTCCTTGGTTTCGTTATCTGCTCCATCGCTTCTGTCACGCCCTTGCCAGCGCTGCCAGCAGTTTTGCTCTTTCTTTCACAGTTAATCTGGAACTGAAGAAATACCGCATTGCCGTTTTATCGATCTCTTTATTCCACGGATACTGTCTCAGGATCTGACGTTCCTTTGCTGTGCAGCATTTTCGGCAGTTATAATAGACCGATAAGTAATTTTTCAGGTAATAAACAGCAACCTCTTCCAGATCTGCAGGCTCCGTCATCCCCCATGTTTGCATAAATTGGTAAAGGAGCGTAAACATTTCCCTTGCCATCATTCGAGAAATCGTACCCTGTCGGCATTGATGCATCGTACTGTCAGTGCGCTGATGATACTGGTACAGTCGATCCGGAAGGTACCAGATCTTTTTTGCGTTCGTCACAGGGTACAGCAGCTGCGCCTTGTCTTCGCCGCAGTGCGTTCCATAAAAGCATGAGTAATCGGTAGTATCTCCGTTAAAGACTTCTCTGCGAAATGCTTTCAGCCAAAGGGAATTGAAGCGATGCGAGGAGATCAGCTGTTTTTTCAGCCAGTGCGCAGAAAGTTCCAGCTCAGCAGATGCTATATCTCCAACACTTCGTCCCGCATCTGCGCCGTCCTTGAAAATACGTCCTGTATATAAGACGATATCCGGATCGTGATCACAAACTGCACGCTGTATCACTTTTAGGCATTCAGGTTCCAACGCGTCATCGCTGTCCAGAAACACAATATAATCACCGGTCGACAAGCTGACACCCTTCTGACGTGCATAAAACTGACCGCAGTTTTCCTGATGGATCACATGAATTCTGGAATCCTTCATCGCATAGTCATCCAGCATTTTACCGCTCTTATCCGATGAACCGTCGTCGATCAGGATCAGCTCCCAATCTGAAGAGAGCTGTGATTCAACTGATTGAATGCAAGAGTCCAGAAAGGGTTCTGCATTATAAACCGGGACGACAATGCTGAATTTCATATACATACCTCATACGTTGATACCGCGAACTGTCATACGACACGGGGCTTCACTATAGCTGTGAAGCCCCGTATGGTTTTGTTTCTAAAAAGCTATGCTCTTACCCCTGTACCATTTTTCCATCTGTGCCAAAACGATACATACCGCCGGTGATGCCGTAGCTGTTGTTTCCGACCCACAGAGTGGTGTCCTTATACATCTTGCCGCTGCCGGCGTTGAAGAAGTAATAGTCCTCACCGACCTTGGTAAAGCCCACGGCCAATACATTATCCTCGTAGTAATATGTATCTCCGCCGCCGGTGACAAAACCGGTCTTGATCAGCTTTCCTTCAGTGTCGAACGCATGCCAATCTCCCTTTTCGGGGATCAGATCGTTCTTCTGGCTGACCCAAATTGTAGCACTGACTACAAGGATGCCATTGGGCTGAGCATAGTAGTACTCGCCGTCCAGCTCGTTGAGTCCGTTGGTCATCTTGACGCCGTCGATCGTAAAGTAGAGCTTGCCGTTTTCACTGACAATCTTTTTGCCGCCGGTCTCCTGGCCAGGAACAAACATCTTGCCGTCGGACTGGAAGTAGTACATACCGGACTCTACGCCGTAGCTGTTGCTTCCGACCCACAGGTTGGTATCCTTATACATCTTGCCGCTGCCGGCATTGAAGAAGTAGTAGTTCTCACCAACCTTGGTAAAGCCAAGTGCCATAACGCAGTCGTCATAGTAGTATGCATAGCCGTCATTGTCGGTGACAAAGCCGGTTTTCTGCAGTCTTCCCATTTCATCAAAGGCATACCAGTTGCCCTTGTCGGGAATCAGGCCGTTTTTCTGGCTGACCCAGCCAGTCTTGCCGACTATAAGTTCACCGTTGGTCTGTGCGTAGTAGTACTCGCCGTCCAACTCGTTGAGTCCGTTGGTCATCTTGACGCCGTCGATCGTAAAGTAGAGCTTCCCGTTTTCATTGATAATCTTCTTAACTCCGGTCAGCTCAGGAACAAACATCTTGCCGTCGGGCTGGAAGTAGTGCATACCAGGCTCTACGCCATAGCTGTTGCTTCCGACCCACAGAGTGGTGTCCTTGTACAACTTGCCGCTGCCTGCATTGAAGAAGTAGTAGTCCTCACCGATCTTGGTAAAGCCGAGTGCCATAACACAGTCGTCATAGTAGTATACATAGCCGTCATTGCCGGTGACAAAGCCGGTTTTCTGCAGTCTTCCCATTTCATCAAAGGCGTACCAGTCACCCTTGTCGGGAATCAGGCCGTTTTTCTGGCTGACCCAGCCAGTCTTGCCGACTACAAGTTCACCGTTAGTCTGTGCGTAGTAGTACTCGCCGTCCAGCTCGTTGAGTCCGTTGGTCATCTTAACACCATCGATCGTAAAGTAGAGCTTGCCGTTTTCATTGACGATCTTCTTGACACCGGTCTCCAGGTCAGGAACAAACATCTTGCCGTCGGGCTGGAAGTAGTGCATACCGGGCTCTATGCCATAGCTGTTAGCCGGGACCCACATGGTAGCGTCCTTTGCCATCTTGCCGTTGCCGCTGTTGAACAGATAGTAGTCATCACCGATTTTGGTGAAGCCCTTGGCGATTACATAATCACTGTAGTAGTACGTTGCTCCATTGATGTCGGCAAAACCATTGCCAATAATGTAGCCGTTTTCGTCGCACCAATACGTACCTATGCCAAGGCTGCATCCTCTTTGTTCGGTGGTATCGGAAATGTAGCAGCTCCGATTCCGGTAGACCAGACCGGCTGTTGCGGTGAAGATGATTCCATCATCCACCTTGATTGCGCCATAGAAAGGCTTGCCGTTTTTATCGACATAGTAGAGGCTTCCTGGGCCGAACTCGTCCATGGTTCCGTTATACGTCACAAAGCCGCTGCACGGGCCGGTCATAACGCCGGTTTCCTCGTCAAAGTGGTACCATGTATAGTCCATGACGTTGTCGAGAACCGTCGGGGCATTGCCATAGGCAACGTACCCATTACGCTCGATCCAGTAGGTTCCCTCCTCCAGAGTTACGAATCTCCGGAACCAAGATTCACCTGCCACAAAATACTTCGTGCCCCGTTCATCAGTGCGGAAAGCACCTCTTATCAGCTTGCCGTTTTCATCGAAAGTGTAGAACAGGCCCTCCACATCCGCTTCGGTATAGCCGGTCAGCATTTTGCCGTTTGTCTTATCGAAGTAGTAGAAGTAGGAATTGCCGTCCGCATCTGCAATGGACTGCCAGCCAGTGACCAGCACACCCAGGCGCGCATAGTAGTGGGTTCCGTCTTTCTCAAACAAGCCGGTGAGCTTACCGCTGCACTTGCCGTCTTCGCCAAGGTCATACCAGAACTTGCCGGATTCATCAGCAATATGGCTCGGCAGCTCCTGAGCCCCCGTGAGGGCGGTACCGTCTACGTAGTAAGACCAGCTGTTGTCTTCCCTGTACCAGCCGTTGCGTTCATCCGCGCTGTCCCTGTGCAGGTAGCAGCGATCCTCGAACTGCGCCACGGTGTCCATGAAGTGGGCGCCGGAGTCACCCGGGATATTAGCCGTATTGTTATATGGATACAGGCCGTATTCTTTCTGGAAATTCTCATCTTGTGCAAGGCTCTCCAGAATGTGGAAGTGTGCATAGATATCGTAACTCAGTTCGCCTGCTGCATAGCTTTCCAAATCACTGCCGTCCAGAGGCCATGCGCCGTCATCAGCGACGAACTTCAGGCCGCTCAGCACGCACAGCGGGTTAACTGTGGCAGGATTAATGGGCTCGGACTGTGCAATAAAGTTGCAGACGACCGTCAGAACACCGTCCTTGATCTCGCAGGAGGACAGGGTAAACAGTTCATTGGCAAGCCTCAGGTCGGTCGTATCCGCCGTAAAGCCCTCAGGTACATTTATGGTTATCGTAACCGTTGTAAGCGGGCTGATACGCTCTGCAAGCTGAAGCATGAAGTCCCATGCAGTTCTGCCTTCCTGATCGCCGCCGGGCAGCATATACAGCAGCTTCGTCAGCTTCTCGGGAATGGCTATCTTAGACATATCCACCGCGAAGGTGTAGTCAATTTCAGCCTGCTGACCCTTCAGGTAATAGGTAGCCGTATCATCCTTATAAACGGAGTTTGGAACGGTACGGGTCCATGCGAGCAGGCCGTCTCCATAGGCTGTGCTGAAGTCAAATTCCGCTTCGCTGCTCTTGTACATGTATGCCACGGTCTGGGCAGCCTCACTGAGTGCCTTGCTGAGCGCAGCATTCTGAGCCTGAATGCGTGCCTGCTCTACAGATGACTGATCGGCGATCGCTTCATTATAGGCTTTCTGATACTCTGTGCTGTAGCTGTCATTAAACTCATCGGTCTTATTCTTCAGGATAGCGCCGATGGTCAGGGTCCGCAGGCCGCCGGCTTCGTTTGCGGTAAAGTCAAAGCCTTCGATCGTGCCTGCTTCGGGATAGTCGTATACCAGCTCGTTGAGGTTGGCAGGAACAGTCTCTTCGTTCACCTTGACAGAGACGAGGGAGACCTTCACATAACCAAACACCACGTCATTGGAGTTGATCTTTACCGGGTTGCCGTTGTAGCTTGCCTCCATAGGCAGCGTGCTTGCTTCCCCGTAGACAACGTTGATGCTGCTCTTGGTGAACCGGAGATCCGTAGGCTCGACAACATTCAGCGTTTTGCTGCCAAGGACGGTACCGTCCTCGGAAACCAGCTGAATCAGAACTTCGCCTTGAGCGGCGGCCGTAAACACGCCCTCGGACAGTGTGCCGATCTGCTCATCAGAAACTTTCAGCACGCTGTTTTCAGGAATTGCAGCAGCGCCGCCGGTTGCGGTGACACCGGAAACGGTAATATCTATACTGGTTCCCACAGTCAGATAGTCATACTCCGCAGAGATCACCGCATGGTCAAATACGTTGGAGGGCTTTGCGGTAGAGACGATCATCAGAGAAGAACTGACGGAACGCTCATAGCCATCGGATGGGCGGTTTGCAACAGCAATGGTTTCCGCGCCTTCTGCCTTGGTGGCCAAAGTAGTAGAACCGCCGCCGTCCAAATTCACCGCGGCAATGCAGCCTGCATCCAGCATGATCTGCGCAATTTCAATTGCCGCACCGCCTGCGGAGAAAGGCTCCTGACGGCCGTCCAGAACCATAAAGATCACACGTCCGTCGTACGTAATACCAACGCATGTACGGGACACTCGGGAGTTATGGTAATTGCTGTCTTCGGCGACGGCAACCTTGCCGTCCTTCACAAGAATGATGGACGCGCCAACAGCTTCCTGAATATTGCTCTCGTTGGCATCCCACTCTTCAGCGCCGCCGATGATGGGCGTACCATCCTTGAGGATGCCAAAGAAGTTCTCATTGGCGATGCCGTGGTATTCTACACCCTCCATAACGAGAGCACCGGAGGGGGCCCCGTTGGTCATATTGTAAAAGTCGCCGTTGATGCCGGCCACCACGCTGTAGTTGGGAATATAGCGGTCGGATTCAGGATCGCTGTGGTTTTCCTCAGCAGCCTTCATCTGCTCAGTGACACGAGTCATGCGCCAGGAAGAAGCGTCGTTGAGGCCGTAATTCGCATAGACATTGACATCGCTCCGGGTAATGTCCGCAGATGCAATATAATAGACGATTTGCTTGCCATCCTGAGTGATGGCCATATTGGTCTCCTGCGTCACACCGGGAGCCAGCGTTGATTCGGTGGAAGAGAACACAGTATAGTACGGGTTCTCAATCTGATCTTTCGCCTGCTCATAGAGGTAGTCTGCAAATGCGTAGCAGCATGCCTTGCGGAGATCTTCATTGACGCCGTTTGGCACATAGCTCTTTTCCAGAGTAAGGATGCCGTCGTTGTCAAGGTAGGTGTCCAGAATGAGACTGCGGAGTTCGCTCTTCGTGGAGACGCTGCCGAAGCGGTTGCTCAGGAAGAACTTCGCCCGGACGCTCTCGTTCAGGTTCGCATTGAAGTAGCTTTCCATTATGGCGCTGATGGGACGACCCTCGGGAATCTTTTTAAGGATGTAGAAAGAATCCAAGTCGCCGTACAGATCCAGACGTCCGAAAGAATGGGCATCGGGGTCATCATAGAGGAAATACTTATCGTTGGTCGTGCGGATTTCCTCGGCCATCTCTTCCACAGTACCGGTCACGCCAGCATTGGTGGTCAGCTGCACGAGGTCGCAGATGTCGCCGGCCCAGCTTCCCAGATCAGCGGTCTTCTGGATGCCGGAATGGTAGGCCATGTCCATGCAGCCGAACATATGGGCAAAGTCCACTTCATCGCCGTTGGGCAAGGTGAATTCTTTCAGCGCGCGCAGACGCTGGGCGTCTTCCCTCGAGCCTTCCTGCGCTGCAACATAGTTTACAAAGGCCGTATTTTCAGGTCCGCAGAAAGTGTTCCACGAAGTGGTGGTGTACTTTTTCACACCTGTGCGGATGTAGTTGATAACCAGAGCCACAGAGTCCTCGTCGGGATGCTCAAGCGCGTACTGGCTGGCATAGATTTCAAGCTGCTTCAGGCAGGTGAGGAAATCACTGTAAGACGTGATCGGCTCAAGAGGTCTCTCCAGTTCTTTCCACTGTGCATAGAGAGTGATATCAGCATCGAGATTTATCAATGCGCCCTCATTGTCATAGGTAGCGCCACTGCCGTCGGGCATGGTGTTCCAGTTCAGGAATTCATGGTATTCCCAGGCAAAGGCGTTGGGTCTCAGCGTCTCAGATACGCCGACACGGAACACCTGCGGCTCCATCGTTCCCTCGCCGCCGTTTGCATCAAAGCTAACGGTGTGCTTAACGAAAGCCACAGCGGTAAACTGTGCGGTGTAGGTGGTGTCCTCCATCGCCGCGGTCAGCTCCGGTGCCCAGCCGCTGAACTCGTAAGAGTAGTCGTTATCATAGGGCTTGGTGGGAGTGCTGCCCGTATACTCAGGCATATCACCCTGAGTTACCTTATCCTCGGCAAGCACGGTGCCGTCGTAGTTCACCCAAGTGATGGTATACTTGTGCAGCGTCTTTTCAAACACAGCGGTGAATACCGTATCCTCGGTAACTGCCGCAGGCTCGGGATCCCAGCCGGCGAAGGTGTAGCTGAACTGTTCATCATCTTCCTTCACAGGATCCTCGCCGGTGTATTTTGGAACCGTTCCGGGAGCGACCTTTTCGGTCTTCAGAACTGTATCGCCGTTCTTCCAGGTGACAGTCAGCTTTGCGGTCCTGGTGAACACCGCCTTATAGCTTGCGTCACCCTGAACGCTTGCAAGTTCGGGATACCAGCCGACGAATGTATAGATGTAATCATCATCCTCGGCCTTTTCGGGCGTTCCGGAATAAACCGGGAGCTCGCCATAGGGAACCTTGGTTTCGCCCAGCAAGGTCGTGCCGTCCTCATCAAACCAGGAGACAGTGTATTTCACGGTTTCGCTTGTGAATACAGCCTTATAGGTCTCATCTGCCATGGCGGGGCCCACTGCCGGAGTCCAGCCGGAGAAGGTATAGGTATACTGAATATCCGCCTGGCGGATCGGGGTCTCGCCGGTATAGGCCGGGGTCTCGCCCTCCGTTACCGTGGTGGTGCCCAGAACGGTATCGTCCCAGTTCACCCAATTGATCGTATAGCGTCTGAGTACCTTATCGAAAATTGCGGTATAAGCCGCATCACCGGTAACTGCAGTGACAGCGGGACTCCAGCCGGCAAACACGAACTTTCTGTCTCCCTCGGGAGCCTTGGAGGGAACCGTGCCGCTGTAGACGGGCAGCTCGCCATAGGGGACGCTATCCGTTTTCAGGACTGTGCCGTCCTCATACTGCCAAGTGATGGTGCTCGGGATGCCATTTGCGGTATAAGCGGCGGTATAGACGATGTTGCCTCTCTGATCCTCCGACGCATCCCAGCCGGAGAACGTGTAGCTGTAATGTTCGTCAGCGTTCTTAACAGGAGTCTCTCCACTGTAGGAGACTATCTCACCGGCCTTGACGTCGCTGGCAACGGACAACTCTGTGCCGTCGTAGTTCACCCAAGTGACGGTATGAGTCTCGGCGGGTGCTTCCGCGGCGTACACAGCCCGATAGGAAACATCACCCGTGACGCGGGTCAGGACGGGCGTCCAGCCGATGAAGTAATAGGCGGTGCTGATCTCTTCGGTGGTAAAGGTCTGATCCGCTTCCCCGGTCTCGGCGTCCGCGGCTTCGGCAGCGGGAACCTCAACAGTTTCTGTTACGGTCTTCTCAGCAGCCATTTCAGGAGCCGTGGGGAACTCACCGTAAACAACAGTTTCGGTGGACAGGACATCACCGTTCTCGTCGAGCCAAGTGACGTTGTAGCTTCTCTCCGTCTTTTCAAAGACAGCCTTGTAGATCATGTCGCTGTCGTTGGGTTTCTCGACGGGCTCCCAGCCGGAGAAGACGTAAGCATACTGCTCGTCGCCCGCTCTTTCAGGCGTGACGCCGGTATACTCGGGAGTCTGCTCTGCCGTCACCGTGGCTCTGTCAAGCTCGGTGCCGTCCCAGTTCACCCAGATAACCGTGCGGTTATTCACTGCGCGGAAAGTAGCGGTATAGCTGGCGGCCGCTGTCACCTTGGCAAGGGCAGGCGTCCAGCCATTGAAGACATAAGTGATATCAGCGGAGCCGGTCTTGGTGGGCTCTCCTTCGGGATACACGGGGATGGTACCGTATTCCACATCGCTGACAGCGAGAATCGTGGTGCCGTCCTCGTCATACCATGTGATGGTATACTTGTTGACGGTCTGGTCAAACTGTGCCCTATAGGTCGTGTCTGCCTTGATGGGTGCAGGCTCCGGGTTCCAGCCCTTGAAGGTATAGGTATACTGGGCAGTCGCAGCCTTTGCAGGTGTGTCACCGACGTATTCCGGAGTCTTGCCGTACTCGACTTCCTCGATATAAAGGGTGGTGCTGCCGTTTTTCCATGTGACCGTGAACGTTGTGACCTTCCACTGAGCATACAGGGTAATATCCTCAGCGAGCGTCACCTCCGCCTTATCGGTATAGCTTTCGCCCGTGCCGTTTGGCTTGGTGTTCCATCCGGTGAAAGTAAAGCCCTCATAGACGAACTCGTTTGCTTTCAGCAGTGTCGCGACATTGACGGCAACCTCCTGAGTCGAGGTCTTGCCGCTGCCATTGTTGGCATCGAAAGTCACGGTGCATTTGGACGCTGCATCCAGAGTCCACTTGCCGTCTTCGTAGTTCCAAACATCATTGACTACAGCATCCTTGGTCTCCTCATAAGTGCCGTCAGCGTTAAGCAGTTTGGCCGGCGTTATGGGGATCTTATGTGCAGTTACAGCAGAACCGCTCTGCGTGTACTGGTAAGTAACCGTCTCTGTACCAACAGAACCGCTCTGCTCATATACACCTGTGCCTTCGCTGGAGCAGATATTTGCACCGCTCTCAGTGGTATACAGAGATCCTCTGACGGTCAGCGTACCGTTAACGTTCATCATTGCGTCAACAAGGTCATTCTCGGTGCGGTTATAAGCCTTGCTGGGGGCGTAGACGACAGCCTTGAATTTCAGGCTATAGGTATCACAATAGCCGCCCCATTCATCCTGGTCATAGGTATAGATAGCACTGCCATTGGAAATCACCAGATTTGCGCCGTCTGCGATATTGGCCTGAACGCCGGGCAGAAGCGCTGCGGTCTGGTTCACTGTCAGGTTGCTGCCTGCCGCCAGATTGATGGTCATGTTATTGGTGATAGGCAGAACATAGTCCTTGGAGTTGACGGACATACCCGCCAGCTTCAGGTTCAGGTTATTGATCTCCGCCTCGCCGTTGACGGTATAAATGATGCGGTCAGTCGAGCCGTCATACATTTTGGTCAGGCTGCCGGAGACGATTTTGAACATACCGGAATCGCCGATAAAGGGGATGGCAGAAGCATTGATACGGCTGCCGGCATAAACCGCTGCATATGCGGTTTCTGTCGCGCCCTGCTCCAGAGTCATTGCGGACTCCACGTTCTGGATATAATACTGGCTGAAAGGGAACACCTTGTTGTGGATACCCATAGTTGCGCTGCCGCCGCGGAAGTCCAGAATCTGATACCATTCATAGACATTACCGCCGGATTTTACCGTGACGGTACCATCGCCGGAGACAAAGCCCCATGCATACAGGCTGCCGCCGCTATTAACCGTGATATTACTGCCCGCTTTCAGCCAGACCTGGCCGTAATTACCGGACATATAACTGTTGCTGCCGCCGGAGGCAGACTGATACTGACCGCCGACACTGAGGCCGCCCTCCACCGTGAGAGTAACACCCTCTGCCAGCGTCAGGGATTTAAATTCATTCTTTATCGTAGCTGCCTGCTTGCCGGGAGTCAAAGCAGTGGGAGTCGTAGTAAACAGTGTTTTTGCCGCGTCATGAGGTACCAGCAGCGTAACTCCGGCCGGGATCGTGCAGTCCTCTGTCAGTGTCGCATTCTTGCTCATAAGCGTGACTTTGGAAATACCGTGTTCCTTTGCGTAGGCGACTGCTTCGCCCAGATCTTCATATGTCTGCGTCCCTGCTTCGAACAGGTTTGCATCCTCAGAAAGGAACTTGGCAGTGATCGTGCAGTCACTTTCAACATTTAGAGTGAGCGTAGTGTCCGTTCCGAGATATTCCCCGGTCGTCACATTGTACCAGCCGCGGAACTGATAACCCTCGTCGGGCTTTGCGGCCAGCTTATAGGCGTTCACTGCATTCTGGGTATTGATGTATTCCTCGTTAACAGCATTCCCATTCACAGTGTAAGAACCGTTTTCTGCGGGGAGGAAAGTTACGGTCGCTTCAACATTGGCAGACAGCGCAATATTGGTCAGCGTGACCTTGGTGGGTGCGCTGGTGCTGTTGGACTTGATGTATACATTTACCGTCCCGCCGGCGCCGATCTCTTTTGAGAATGTGCCGCCCGCAGTAACATCAGTTCCGTCCACCTTGATCGTGCCGCCCTGCTGGTCGATCGCATAGTCAAAGCTCAGCACCGCGGGGATACTGCGTTTGTTGGTAAGGGTAAGCGTGGAACTGTAATGCGTTGGTCCACAGCTGCCTGAGCTCTGGATCGAGCCGGTGACCGTCGTGCCGTTGGCCGACCAGGTATCTTCCTTGTCACCGCTAAAGCTCAGGCCGACGTTGTCATTGGTCAGCCCCGTCACTTCGCCTGAACTGGCTGCGGATGCTGTTATGGTCACCGCCGGGACCATGCTCAGCAGCATGGCAGCCATCAGTATAAATGACAAGAAATTTTTGAGAATGCGTCGTGTCATTTGTTCAGTCCTCTTTTCTCAAATTTTTCCTTTTTGCTTATTTCAACATAAATACTTATGCCAATACATAGGGAAACCACAGCCCAGAAGTGGCTCAGATGAAACAGGGATGTGGTGTTCTGGTCACGGAAAAATTCCACAATAAAGCGGAACACGCCGTAGGCCATCATGTAGACCGGGTATGCCCTGCCGCCCGTCCGGCCGCGCCATATTTTAGGACACAGCAGGATCAGCAGCACCAGATAGAATATCAGTTCAGCCTCTCTCGTGGGAAACCGCACTCCGTTTACTCCCGGGATCGGCAGCCCCATACAGCATCCGGACAGAATACAGTTGATCCGGGCGCACATAAGCGTCACAACCATAACCGGGGTGAAAACATCGGCGACCTCTCCGAGCGGGCGCTTAAACAGCTTCGCTCCCAGGATATAGGTCAGGGGCATGAAGAACACCCCGCCAAACAGGCTCATAGCCCCCGCGTCGGCACCTTCAATGAACGCAAAAGCCTTTACGGAGAGAACGCCGATCAGGGTATGGGCAATTCCCAACAGTACTGCCGCCCACCATGACGTTCTCAGACGCTTGCGCAGAAGCTCCAGCCAGATGACGCCAAGCACCGTGCCGAGCGTCAGCAGAGAGATGAGCGGATGCTGGCTGACCCGAATCATCAATTGATCCACCGCGTCATTGCTCCTTTCCGATTATAAGAAGCTCAGCCGTCTTCACGGAAGCCATCCAACGCGCGGAGCTGTTCGATCAGGTCATTCACGCAGCCCTGCATGCTGTTTATCTGATAAACCTGATCCTCAGTCCATGAGCTCTCAGGCTCGATCACACCGATGTTCAGCCAAAGCTCCTGCATTGTGCCGTTCTCATCCGGTGCGCTGCCGAGCCGGTAGCCAACACCGCCGGTGCCGACAGAAAGCTCAAAAAGAAGAACTTCGTCCTTGCCTACGCTGCCGTAGAATTTTTCGGAATACAGGTCTCCGGATGAAGCGTCTTCCGTCCAAACGCGGCCGGCCCACTCCGTTGGGAACGTCAGCGTGCCTACCGGGGTCACGATCTCTCCGTTCGCCGTTTCAGCAACGGAGCTCTTGCCCATCGGGACGCCGTCATCCCTGCCGCTTCCGTTCAGCGCGAAAATCAGCACGACGGCAAGTGCGGCAATAACGATGACCGCTGCCACGATCAACCACTTCTTTTTCCCGCTCTTCTTTTCAGCGGTGCCGCTCTGTCCGATTTTTTCCTCCATGTGTAGATCCTCCCTTTTTCAAATGCTGAAGAACTTTCGAATCAACCGCCGGAATGCTTTATACGGCTGATGCCAAAATTCTTATATTTCAGCCCCGCCCGCCCTGTTCATTGCAATGCCGATGTGACGGGCAGAGAGATATGCAGCTGTTTATTTTACGCCTTGCTTTCTGATCACCGCTTCGACGGTCTGGAGCAGTATCTTAATATCCCACAGGAGCCCGGCATTCTCCGCATAGGCAAGCTCCATTTCCTGCCGCTTTCCCGTTTCATAGGAAGCGTTGTTTCTGGCGTATGCCTGCCAGTATCCGGTCAGTCCGGGCTTCACAGACAGTAGAAGCTCCTGCTCCTCGCGCGTGTAGTGCTCCTCCAGTTCCTGCCGAAGAATGGGTCTTGGACCAACCATCGACATTTTCCCCGTAAGAAAGACATTGAACAGGATCTGCGGAAGCTCATCCATCGAGCTGCGCCGCAGCTTTGCACCAAAGCAGCGGCTGCCGTCGCCGGGCTTTTTCCAGCCGATCAGGCGCGGGTCATCATCCAGCTTATATTCTTTTTGATACTCCTGCAGCTGCCGCTCGTCCAGAACATCTCCCAGACGATCCGCCCCCTTTTTCATGGAGCGCAGCTTGATAAGCCTAAACTCCTGACCGTTTTGCCCCACGCGGGACTGGCCATAAAAAGGATTTCCACCATCCTTACACACGATCACTGCCGCAAGAATCCCCATTGGGATCAGCGACAGGATACCAAGCGGAAAGGACAGGAGAATATCAAACACTCGTTTTGCTGTGCGGTAGCCTCTCTTTTCCTCTGCGGCATAGGGCGCTGTGCGCACATCCGTCATCGTTCATCTCTACGCTTTCTTCATATACTTTTATGCTTCGAGCATAATTCCTGTATTCCTATATACACGTAAGCCGGGATCAGGAACAGCTCATCAAAAAACAGGATATCCACTGCTATCCACGGAAGGATCGCACCGGCGGCCAGCATGGCTGTGCGTATCGCCTTCACGTCTGCCAGACGCTGACGGCCAATGATCTCCCGGTAAAGCCCCCATTGCCACGCCACGAGCAGGGTACCGCCAAAGATGCCGAACTGATAGACCAGCTGTATCAATGTGTTGTGCGAGGCTTTGGGCGCGATAAGTACATTTGTAAAGCCCTGCCCCAGAAGGAGGAGCCTTGGGCTGTCAAAGATCGCGGTCAAGTATATCTTCCAAAGATCTGTGCGCCCGGTCGTGAGCTCGGATACATTGTCTGCCCAGGAAAACCGCGTAAGAATCACGTCGATCTTATCCCGAAACAGGGAGGAGGACGCAACATAAACAAGAAACACCAGCAGGCCGAGAATCAGCGCCGCTTTCCTTGTGAGCTTCCCTTTGGTCTGGCATATCTCGATCACCCACAGGATCATCAGGAAGACCCAGATCAGGAAAAAGGACTTCGAGCCGGACAGGAAGCCGCAATACACGAGAACTGCTGCCAGAACCAGCAGGACAGCTGTTCTTGCCCGCCGCTGGCCATCAGCGACCAGAACGAGACAGCCGGCAATAGCAGCGGTTATATGCGCCGTATAGAAGTTCGGGTCACCGTAAAAGCCGCATCTGCGGGTGATCGACAGGTAAGAGTCCACCTTTATGTATTGGGCAATATTGGGATAACCGGCAAATCTCTCCGCCGTCAGTGCTGCGATGATAATTCCAATGGCAAAGGAAACTGTGAGCCAATAGAAATCATAGCCTCGGTTTTCAAAATCCAGCATAGGGAACAGCACCAGCATCGCGAGAAACATCAGGTAGCTGTTTGTAAGGCGATAGCCGCTTATGATCTTGGCAAGCAGCGAAAGAACAGCAATCACCAGTGCGATAGAAACATAGTAGTTTTTGAGCTGGAATTTGTTTTTAACGATTTCAATGCACCCAACCATCAGCAGCGCCAATGTATAGAACGAAATGCTGTCGGGAGAAAAACGCAGAAGCGCTGTCCATGGCAGGTAGAATAAAAGCACCGGTAATTCATAGTTGTGAATGCAGGTGTATGCGATATGGAGCAAGAACAGCCCTAAGCAAAGGAAAACCAATATGCGATTTTTATGAATTTGCGCATAGCACAGGAGCACCACCTGAGCGCAGCAAAAAAGAAGGGCTTGTTTCCTCATATATTTCCCGCTGATACTACGTGAATATCACGCCTTGTTAGGTCCGCATTTTGATTACTTTTGCCGGTACACCCGCAGAAATAGAGAACGCTGGAACAGCCTGTGTCACGACCGCGCCGGCAGCAATAATGCACCCATTGCCAATATGTACCCCGGGCAGAATGGTCACATTATCTCCGATCCAGACATCGTCCCCGATCTGAACCGGCTTCTCAGGTTCAAAGCCTTGCTGCATCATGGGAATATCCGTCCGCGCATGGCAGTGATTGCGTGTGATGATCGTGCAGTTTTCTCCCATCATTACATATGCACCGATCTCGCAGGCGCCATGAATTCTGGCATTAAGCCCGATTCCGGAGTAATCTCCCAAGGATACCTTTGGAGAAAAATAAGCATGACGCTCAATATTCACATGCTTTCCGCAGTGGCTCAGCATCAGCCGGCCGCAAAAGCGTCTCAGCTGAGTCTGTCCGATCTTGAAGCCGGAATAGGACGCCGGGAGATGCTGCGCCACAGTATAATACAGCAGCGCTCCTATCTTTCGTTTTATTTTATGAGATGCTTCCACAGCTGACTCTCTCTTCTTTCACATACTCGCCGCCATGCGTGGTGTAGTCCCGTATGCCTCTTCTCATGCTCCGCAAAGCACCGATGAAGCTGCTTTCCTGCCATACCTTTTTGTGGCGCAGCAGGTAAATGAAGCTCCAGAAGAGCGCCAGACGCGGATACATGGCCCGGTACAGAGCGCCGCGGCCCATAAGGAACTTTTCATCATAGCCGCTGAACCATGAGGACGTGCTGTCGTCCACATCTGCCAAGGTAATGGGCACAGCGTAGATCTTCAGTCCGGCTTTCAGACAGTCACGGAGAAACAGCGTGTCCTCACCGCAGGGATATTGGGCGCCACCGCCAAAAAGCAGGGAAAACGAAATATGATGCTGGAAAATGCTGGTGCGCCGAACGGCTATTCTGGCTGCGCCGTAGCGCTCAAAATTATACCAGTGGATGCGCTTTGGCTTTGGGATCTGGTATCTGCGTTTCCTTGCGCCTATCGACTGGATATTGAACACAATAACATCGGCGTCGGGATGTTCCTGGAAAGCTCTCCCGATTTTTTCCACATAACCATCGCGGTAAACAAGATCATCGTCCGCGAACAAGCAGATGTCTCCGCGGGCGCGCATCAGCGCCGTATTTCGGCTCAGGCCGATGCCCAGCTCCTCGCAGCAGAGGAAGCGAATAAGGTGGTCGTCCTGTCGGAATTCCTGCCATTGGAACGGGCTGCCCTGATTGATCACAATCGCGTCGCTCTGAACGTGCATCCGGTCTAAAACGGAATCGTCATTCTGGCTCACGGTCGCGATCATGAGCTCGACGCTCAGCGGCTCTTCACGCTTTATCTTTTTATCGGATGCTTTCATAGAATACCTCTATTTTTTTTCCCTTTTGGTATCCCAGATACTCCGTATACGGGCGATCCACATCAACGAGGAAGTTATGCTCCTTGCGTTTTCTGGCTTCTTCGCTGGGCAGGATCATATAGTCTCCATATAATCTGCTCAGCAGCGCGTCATAATGGGCGGAGACCGGGTAGCTGCGCCCCTCAAAGGGCATCATAACCGTCTCCTCCAGCCACGCACGGGGAAATACATTTTTCTGATACTTGGAACCGGCGGCAAAAAAGGTATGTACCATCTCTGTCTGAGGGTGCGCACGGTTCAGCACATACTCATGTATCTGCCGATTCACCACGTCCGGGATCAATGTGCTCATCCCCATTGCGGCTTTTTTCAGGACACTGTCTGTCGCCATGCCGCGCTGCTGAAGGCCCTTTGCTATAATAGCCTTTGACGCGCAGAATTGCAGCTTGCGGCAAGCGCCGCAGTCTGACAGGTTGTCATAGGGGAAAATATCTATATAGATGCCCTGGTGCATCAGCGGGTCCTTTGGGACGAATTTCTCCATACAGGCGGTATCGTTCAGCCGAAGCTTTGAAAAGAACATCGGCCAATGCTCGGAGTATTCGCCCTGCACGAAGAAAGTCTCCGGCTCCAGTGTTTGCGGCGCGACTTTCAGGAAGCGCTCATACGCGGTTCTGGACATTATAATGTCAATATCATCATCCCATGGGATAAAGCCCTGATGCCGGACTGCACCAAGCAATGTCCCCGCATAAAGCTGAAAAGGAATATCATTCTGCTCGCATACATCCGCGAAAGCGTTCAGAAGTATTTTCAACGCATCCTGATGCTGCGTCAGACTCGATCCGGCAGAGGCTTTTTTCTCGCCGGTATCGTTATTGTGCATATGCGGTCAGTCTTTCCATTAAAAATAGTACTTTTTGATTCCGTTGATAGTATATTGGGTGAAGTAATACAGGCTTCTGAATATATTCATCCCCAAGAATTCCCGGTAGATCCGCCAGCGTGAGGCCGCCGCACGGAGCTTGTTGTAGGAACGGGATCCTTTTATCAGGCGGTAATGCGTCAAGACCTGCCTGTCTGCTGCGACCAGAACGGGTATTCTGAAAAGCTCCAGCCACAGGACATAGTCTTCATGCAGATAATCCCGATGAAACGGATGTTCTTTAAGCAGGGACGCTTCCACGCATACCGACGAGCACAGCACGATGTTCTCTTTCAATATGGTCTGAAAGTCAATTACGTCAGGGACAAGATGGGGCCGCAGAAGCGGCTGACCGGCTTCGTCGATGAAATCATACGAGGCACAGGTAAACTGTGCTTTGGTTTTTTCCAGCAGCTCGATCTGCTGTTCCAGCTTGTTCTCAAGCCAGACATCATCGCTGTCAAGAAGAGCGATATAATCACCATCGGCCGCTTGAACGCCAGCATTTCTGGAAAAAGCGACGCCTTTGTTTTCCGGGTTTTCGATCACTCTGATACGCGAGTCTGCTTGTTCATAGCTCCTCACGATTGAAAGAGAATCGTCCTTTGAGCAATCTTCTATAATAATAAGTTCGTAATTCTGGTAGGTCTGCCGCAGCACAGAATCCACGGCATCCCGAATCGTGCCGGATGCATTGTAGACTGGCATTATGATGGAAACCTTTTTATTCAGCTCTCCCAAGTTCCTCTCCTATGCCTATATCATTTTAGCGCCGGACGACACCTTTGACTTGGGGACGATCGCCAATGTGGGGATTCCGGCTGATACTTCAATGTCCTGCGGTTTTCGCGGACGGTCATCAAATGTGAACTTCAGAAATATTACACATACAGCTAAGGCCGTCCCCAAAATAAAGCCCATGGCCGCAAAGCCTTTTTGCCCCATGCCGGAGCTTTCGCCGGGCGGGACCGCCGCCGAAAACAAGACCGGCTGCGGAATGTCCATCGCCGCAAACATAAACTCCCGGCCTGCCTGCGCATAGGCGTTTGCAGCTTCTGCTGCCGCATTTGGGTCTTCGCTGGTGTAGCTGATATACAGCACCCGGGTCCCCACCGGGTTGCTGACCTCCACCTGCTCAGGCCGGAGGAGCTGACTCTCCGAGCCTTGGAAATCCGCAGCGTTCTCCTGGATCTCCCAGGTCTTGAAAACTTCCTGATAGTCAACTGTCAGGAGAGTCCCGGTTCGGATAGACAGCAGCTTTAAATTGAGGGTTTCCTGCCCTGTAATATAGAGTTTGGCAGTCGCGGTATAGCGCGGCGGAACCATCATTTTGAAATAACACAGAGACAGGCCTGCTCCGAGAAGTGCCGCCAAAACTATATACGGGGCCTTTGAAAGCAGCAGAAGAAAGAACTCCCAAATCGAAAATTGCTTTTTCTGCCAAGCTCCATCTTTTTTTATGCCAAACTTATTTTGCGTTCTTCGAATGATCATAAAATGATTCGCTTTTCTCTGCACATTTTGCCGGATCACGAAATCAGGTGCCTGAACCCGTCGATTGCATCCGAGTTTGTAAACACCATCTGTTTCATACTTTCACGCTGGTCTCTCAGAATTTCGGGGTTTGCAAGAAGCCGCCCTAAGCCCTCCGTTATTCCCGCCTGCGTGTTATCGCAGACCCAGCCGTATCCCGGGCGGACGATCATTTCCTCTGCCGAGGAAGTCCTGGTCGACAGGACCGGTGTGCCGAGACTTGCCGCTTCGCCGATCACCATCGGCGCTGCCTCAGAAAAAGAGGGTATCAGCAGGACATCCACCGCTTTCAGATAGCCATACGGATCGGGCATCTCTCCTAAAAGAGTGACACTTGCTTCAAGCCCGAGCCGCTTCACCATCGCGGTGGCCTGCGGATACTCCACACCGGTTCCGATAATATAATAGTGCAATAGTTTTCCTGCTCTCTGCAAATCAGCTGCCGCCTGAATGCCACGGAGGACTCCTTTTTCCTTTCCGAATCGGGATAAGGTCAGAACATTCACTGCAGCCTTTGATAAAGCTACCGGGGTTTGAGCAGCATCATGCCGGAGCTGCGCATAATCATGGCAGTTGCGGACGACCTGAACCTTTTGTTCCAGCTCTGGGAATACCGCCGAAAATGCCTCCTTGCACCCGGCTGAACAGGCCGCAATCGCATCGAACTTTTGATAGATATCTGCGTTATATCGAGAACCGGCGTGTATTTTTTCATAGTCGCAGTGGAGAAAGCTGACTTTCTTTTCCGCTTCTGTACAATACAGAACGAACTCATTGCATCCGCCGTAAAACACGTGGTCATTTCCGCTGTGGAGATACGAAATGGCAACATCGTATCCTCTCAGCTTTTTCTGAAACGGGAACAGGAACCTGCATATCCATTTGCGGCCGGCTATGCGTGTAACTGCCGCGGAGAACTCCCTTGAAAGCCGCAACCGCAGCCCGGCAGCATCCTCCCGGGTCGCTCCCCAGCCGCGAAGCGCCTTGCACGCAGTGATAACCTGTACATTTTCCGGAACATCCCGCAGCAACTCTCCGCCTTTGTAAAAGAGGAGCAGAGTCACTTCATATTCGGAGGCGATCTCCTTCAGCAGGTTTACCAGCGCCTTTTGGACACCTCCAATATGCATGTTGTTGTTGACGATCAGGATACGCTTTCTTGGGGTATCCGTAGCACAGCCCTCCTCAATCAAGCTGATCCTCCGTGACGAACATTTTGAGTGCCTTAATGTTTTTCCTTTCCGTGAAAAATTGGAACGCCTCTGCCATTTTAGGTGGGCGGGTCGTCAAGTTGTGGGCATCTGTTGCCCAGATATCCACAATTTGGTTCTGAATAAGCCGGCGGGCGAGCAGAGACGCGGATAGTCTGCGCTCCAATGCGAAATCACAGTTCATCTGATAGCACACATCGTACTTTTCTTTTATGTCTTCCAAAAAAGACAGCTCCTGCCAGAACAGCCGGTAACGCTCCACATGGGCAATAACCGAAAGGAAGCCATGGCGGAACAGCTGACCGATTGCGTCTTCAAATGTATCCCGGTCAACCCTCTCCCAAAACTCCAGGAGAACATATTCGGAATCTCCCAGCGTCGGGAGCTTATGATCTAAAAGCATGGAAAGCATCATCGGCGTGTACCGGATCTCCGCCCCGGAGATAACGCGCAGCGTAAGATTTTCATCGGAGCAATATGCCTGAGCTTCTTTAAGCCGCTGCCAATATAGCTCAATATCAAAAGGACGCACACCCGGCAGAGCATGAGATGTCGCCGCGACGATTCCGATGCCCTGCTCTGCATCTCTTTGCAGAAGAGCGATCATCTCCTTACGGCTCTTTGGACCGTCATCTATCCCCCAGAGGACATGCTGGTGCAAATCGACAAACCTATCCATGCTTCACTTTTTCTGAGTAGTTTTCTTACTGCTGCGCACGCTGTATTGGTTTTTGTAATAATAAGTGTAGCGTTCGGACTTGTAGTAATATTTGCGGTTGCTGTACGCATCAAAATCTACATTGTTCAGAACCGCGCCCAATACCTTGCAGCCCGTTTTTTCGATCGCTGCCTTTACGTCGCCGATCTCCTGCTTCTTTCCTCGGTTATAAGAAACCACGATCAGCGCTCCGTCACAGTATTTCGCAATTTCCACTGCATCTACAATGACGCCTGCCGGTGGGGAATCCACCAGAACAACATCAAAGGTGCTTCGGAGCTGCTCCATAAGCTCAGGCATACGCTCGCTCGACAAAAGCTGCAGGGAGCTGCTCACCTCGCGCCCGATAGGGATCATATAGGCGTTCGGAATGTTTGTTCCGTATAATATATCTTTCATCTGGCACATACCGGCCAAGTATTGAGCAAGGCCCATAGGTGCGCTGGTATCGAAACGGATACGAAACCGGCCAACGATTCCCGATCTCCGTAAATCGGTATCCAGTAAAACTACGCGCTTATTGAGGCTGGCCAGTGTCCGCATCAGGTTCATAGAAACAAAGGACTTTCCCTCGACTGCATACCGGCTGGTTATCAGGATGGTTTTTATGTCTGTTCCACAGTAGAACAAGCTGGTTGACAGCGTATTGAACGCTTCATTTGCGGCGTACTCAAGAGTCGGGAATTTGGAAATTTCAAGTTGGTTCATGCTTCAGCCTCTTGCTCTTTTTGTATTCTGAGGTGTTGACGGTATAATTGCCAAAGTAGGAATATCCGCGCACTGTGAAATATCCTCCGGAGTCTTTGGCCGAGTATCAAGCAGCTCTTTCAATAAGATCACCAGAACTGCCAGCGCAGTTCCCACCAGCAAGCCGATCGCAACACAGCTTGTCCTGCTGATGCCTGTAGCCGTGCCGGGAACCAGTGCCACAGAGAAAGTGCTGGGTTCCTCGGAATCCATTGTTTCGACAATGAATTTCTTCGCGGCCTTGGCATAGGAATTTGCCATCTTCGTAGCCAAGTTAGGGTCTGTGTTTTTGACGGTGATATAGAGAACGCGCGTGTCGGACGGGTTTGTTACCGTCAGCATCTCCTGCATGTCCTTATAGGTGTAGGGGAGGTTTAATTCCTCCCGCACCATCTCATGGACTTCCCAGGTCTGAAAGACCTCCTGATAATCCTTCGTCAAGTATGAGCCGATTTGAAGATCGGCAAGGATGGAGCTGCTGTCCTGCCCCATAATATAGAGCTTTGCAGTTGCCGCATACACGGGATCCATAATAAAGAACACATATGTTCCAACAAGAACAGCACACAGCACAGCGCTAAGAAGAATATACTTGAATTTGGATAAAACCAGATAGACAAGCTCAACTGAATCCTTGCCGCCCATGCCTGTACCGGAGGCATTCTCAGACCGCTGATTCGAGGCGATTGCTTTTTCCGCCATCATCAGGGAACGAGAAATAGCCTCGGCAAGCTTTTGTGTTTCTCGCTCTGTTCTGCTCTCTTGGAAATCATTGTTTCTCTGTTCAGCCATTTAAGTATCCTTCCCATGGCAGACTCCCTCTGCCGTATCTGTTTTATCAGGTCAACGGCTCACTCAGCACAGCCAGCAGTGCAGGGTGCTCCTCCATGACCTCCAAACTGACCTGCGGGAAGGTAATATCAACATAGCCATCTTTCACTTCTGCGCGCAGTGCAACCCAGTCTAATTCATAGCCTTCGGTATTGGTACGATTTTCCCGCTCCAATCCAAGCATAGCTACGATGGTCTGGCCATCCTTAAACGGTGTTGCAAAGCTGAAGCGAACGAGCACATCTCCGTATGTGTGTTTATAGTTCACGCAATCCACGCTCAGGATTTCATAGGCGACCAGGCTATCCATATCAAACCCGTCGGGCAGAAGCAGCTGCGCCTCGCGCTGAGCTGTAAGCGGATAGAAGCTGATAAATGTTTTTTTCTCAGCCCGCTGCGAACGCATTTCCGCGACCTCTTTGTTAATGGCCTCGGTTTCCACTACATGGCTAACCTTAAAATCCTCCGGAAGCTTTGTTCCGCTTTCTCCAACAGGATCCTGAACAGCGACTGTATCTTCAGCCGTCTTGCTGGGATATGTAATGATGATCTCCCCATCTTTATAGCGGATCACTCCGCCATGGGTCCCGATACGGTCTGTCAGAACAGAGAAGATGATGTCGTCGCCTTCCACCTTCTCCAAGAGCTCCGCGGGAAGCACGAATTCAATTTTCCCTACTTCCGTAACGGAAGCCTTGAGCGGCGTCCATTCGATCGCGTCAAGATCCTGATCGTCCTTGCACGCCTGGCGGTCTCCTATCATTACGATCACGAGACGGTTAGGGACATAGTCTGCGTCAATAATTACGGTTGCTTTAGCATCGCTGTTTTTATCCTCTGTCTTTTCAAGGAGGACCTGCATAAACTCCGTCATGTGCAGGATATCCACGCTGACTCCATTGGGCAGCAACTCCTCCACCGCTTTCTGTACCTCTTCGTCAAAGTAGCGAACGGGCTTGCGCTGCTCTGTCTGTACAAAATTATAAATGTCAGACAGTGCGTTGCTTGTCAGTTTATCTGGTTCCTCCACCGTGACGTCATAGGTTTTCTCGTTCTTTACATCTTCAAACGACAGAACGAAATCCTGCGTCGGCATACCGGGGACATCGGTATAGCGAATGTCGTTGGGCTCAGCCAGAATCTCTGAGGAAAATTCATAGTTATCCTCCAGAGTCGTCTGCTCCTCAGATTTTGAGGAGAGCGTCTGCACACCCGTCTGCGTCTGCGGCATTGCCGCACCGTCCATACTCTGCGCTGTTTTCCCCGCGCACCCGGAAAGTGCTGCGACGAGAACAAGCCCGGCTGTCAGCAAAGCAATAATTTTTTTCATTTAAATATCCTCCTTACATTGAGTCGAATCATTCAAAAAATGTATCTAAAATGAATGTGTTTAATGATTGCCCGTCTGGATAAAATTCTACAAAGCCATCGTCTCCAATGCGGTGAGTTCCGGCCAATGTCAAAATATCGCCGCAGGTATACCGGCTATATTTATATACTTCGTTGATAAGGACGCCTCGTTCCATATCTGTTGTCAGTTCCCCGCTCATCGAATCGTAGAGATTTCCAATGAAGTCCAAATCTGACGACGTGCGCTCCAGAAACAAAGAAAGGGCTTCATCCATGTACAACCGCTGACGCCTCATTCTCATGGCATTTGTGCCGTCAGACACATCACGGCGATTGCGGACGAATATTTCTGCCTGCTTTCCCTGAAGGCGGATCGTTTTGCCTTTGACCATTTCAGGATCAAGCTGAGAAAAGTCATCTTCCAGCGTCACAGTCACGCCTCCCAGCGCATCATTGAATGTGGAAATGCCGTCCAAATACATCGCCACATAGTAGTCGATAGGGATGCCCGCCAACAGATCCGATACGGCTTTTTCTGTGTTTTTGCTTCCCTCCGCGATGTCACTTCCATATGCCTGAGCCAAACAAAGCTGCATCACTCTGCTTCCGGCCGGATCGCCAAAAGGACCGTATATCGGTACGTCTGTCATCGTGTCGCGGTCAATATGGATTGGGGTAATACTCTTCTCCTGTTTATCAATACAGAGCAGCATCACGAAGTCCGCCTGGCTTCCATATCTTCCGTCTGAATACTGCGTGTCGCTTCTGGAGTCAATACCCAGCAGCAGAATGTTGACCAGCTGTTTTTCGCGGTATTCGTAAACCTTTCCTTTATAATTTATGGAATACTTGGCTGAAAAACGCTCAGTCAAATCTCCGTAACCGCTGCTGTCATTATCTGGGGAAAGACCCCGGTCGATATGGTGGGCGGCCAGCAGGATCGCGCAGTATATTAAAACGATGCCCGTTACGATCCAAAGCAGTCGTTTTTTCTTGTTGGTGTGGTGTTTCATTTTGACAAATCCACCTTTTCTCAATTCGAGAGCTGCTCCTTTGTGCAAGCAGAAACAGCACCATCATCAGCCAAATTACGTGCTTTCTATATGTAAAACAGAGGCTTTACTTTTATAACGGTCTTCTATTTCGTAGGGCTGCATCAGACGCTGTAAGTGATACTGCAGCAGTCCTGATACCCTCATCTTTATATATATATATATATATATATATATATGGATAGTATACTGCGCTGTACCAGCTCTGTCAATACAGATTTCCCTGCTTTCCATATAATATCAGCGGAGCAGCATTGCTTAAAGCGTCTCCGAAAAGTTAGACAAATAATTAAGGCGCAAATTGTTCAAGTTGCCGAGAGGACTTGTTGCCCGAGTAAAGTGTACCCAAAGTCAAGGACAAAAATAGTTTTTTAGACACGGGAACGGAGC